>Ga0131853_10025842_pt1 | contig 10572 bp, 5 predicted proteins | sample TergutLab28metaG_FD_92764 | JGI IMG/M metagenome (GOLD analysis project Ga0131853, IMG submission 92764) | Labiotermes labralis P1 segment gut microbial communities from Petit-Saut dam, French Guiana - Lab288 P1 (version 2) (version 2) | ecosystem: Host-associated > Arthropoda: Insects >... | reverse complement strand
TATAGGGAAATAATCGCTGTTTGTTCTGAGATCCACACAAAACACATAAATACAGTGTGTGGGCAGAACGTAGAATTGTTGAATGTTAAACTGGCGGTACATATAGTGACCACTGGGCTGTAAGGGGTTAAACATCTGTTATAAAAACCAGTTAGTTAATGCTATATAGCGAAATAATCGCTGTTTGTTCTGAGATCCACATAAAACACATAAATACACTGTGTGAGCAGAACGTAGAATTGTTGAATGTCAAACTGGTGGTACATATAGTGATCACTGGGCTGTAAAGGGTTAAATCTTTGTTATAAAAATCCAAGTCAGTAAATGCTGTATAGGGAAATAATCGCTGTTCTTTCTCAGATCCACACAAAACACATAAATACAGCTGTGTGGGCAGAAGGTAGAATTTGTGAATGTTAAACCTGGCGGTACATATTGTGACCACAAATCCTTAAATGGTTACAATTGAACATCTGTCATACGATTGAAGAATGAATCCGAAAATAAGCGTAAAACAGAAAGACTGAAAGAACAGTATTCGTCCGATTGGCAAGAGAAGCCTAGGAAGGGATATAAATACGTCTTATGGGGCTGGAATGCACGGGTATGCCAAGAGAAGTCAGTAAAGTAGGAAGTTTTCTAATGCTTTTTCCCCGACACTTGAAAGATTCATCTCCCCTTCTCCCCTACCCGAATTTCGGAAACTACTTAACTGGCGGGGACCGCGGTAGCACAGTGGTTAAGGTGTTCTGCTACAAATCGGAAGGTCGCTGGTTCGATCCCAGCTGGTGTCAGTGGGTTTTTCATTGACATATAATCATTCAGATCGCACTGTGGCCCTGGGGTCGACTCAACCTCTAACAGGAATGAGTACCAGGAGTATTTCCTGGGGTAAAGGCGGCTGGTGCGTAAAGCTGACAACCTACCACCATCCTGAGCCGTTGTCACGAAATCTGGGAACCTAAATTTCCTGAAAACCTCTGGGCCTGTCCAGACCTGTAACGGGACTGCTTTATCTTCTTTTTTTTTTTTACTTAACTGGCAACCATTACAATGTCTGATTGTACATAACCTTGCTGTTTGACGGAACGGGCTTGAAACTGTTTACAGACATTCCTGCAGTTAAGAGAAGCTGTGTCACTGGCTTAGTTACACACTGATTGAAAAGGTACAGTTCGGCATGCATACATACTGCCAAATGAGATAATCGCTGTGTCAGCAGTAGGGCATAATGTACAGCCGTGACCTACTGTATTAAAGTATAGAATAATTCACTATGTAGTAAAAATGCCCAGATATATTTGGTGTGCGGTACGTGGTTTTGTATTACAAAATATGCCTCACTTAAATACCAATATACTACACAATAACAAATTTCAGACAATCCAATTTATTGCATCCCCTTACATGTTTCGATATATATATCGATATCGACAACGTACTTACGTATTTATTTCATGGAGCAGAGTCCTTCTTGAAAAGCTAACCGGTTTGACGCTAATCAAGAAATTCCCTGCATTTTATGGAACCCGAAGGTTCATTACCGCATTCAAAGTGCCCGGCACCTGTCCCTATCCTGAGCCAGTTCTGTCCAGTCCGTACCACCACATCCCACTTCCATCTTAATATTACCCTCCCGTCTACGCCTGGGACTTCCAAGCGGTCTCTTTCCCTCAGGTTTCCCCACCAAAACCCTGCATACGCTTCTCCTCTCCCCCTACGCGCTACATGCCCCGCCCATCGCATTCTCGATTTTATCACCTGAACAATATTGGGTGAGCAGTACAGATCCCTAAGCTCCTCATTGTGTAGTTTTTTCTACTCCCATGTTACCTTGTCCCACACAAGCCCATATATTCTACTCAACACCCTATTCTCAAATACCCTTAACGTACGTTCATCTTTCAGTGTGAGCGACCAAGTTTCACACCCATACACAGAACAGGCAAAATTATATATCGATCATCATACACACACTTTAAACTAAATTACACGTGTTCTCCTCGAAGAGGGTCATGACGGACCGAAAAAGTTAAGAGGATGCAATAAATTGGGTTGTCCGAAATTTGTACTGCGTAGTGTATTGGTATTTAAGTGAGGCATATTTTGTAATCGGTGCATTTTGATGGTGCAGTGGTACAAAAGAAACCTTTTTATGTCGGTTTGCTCGTACATGACCTGATGACTGCTTGGAACATCAAGCCGAAACATGTTGAGATACATTTTACTGTATCTTGATGAACGCCGTGTCGAGTGGTTTCTTTCGGTTTGATTTAGTTCACACCGAACGAGATGTCTAACGCATAGAAACCGTTGCGTTGTGCACAATACCCAGCAACGTGATTGGTTTAGAAATGTGTAACGAGCATGAAGGAATATAATTATTATCATGAATACATTATCCGTTTAAAGGGGATAGTAACACTTTGAAAAAAATCGAGGGGAGACCTAAACATTTAGCGACTCGCTACGAGGTGGACGGTCCGGGAATCGAATACCGGCGGGGAGGGGTGGGGGAGATTTTCCGCCCCCTCCCAGACCAGCCCTTGGTCCCACCCAGCCCCTTATACAAAGGATGCCGGTTCTTTCCCGGGTGTGAAGCGACCGGGGCGTGGCGTTGATCACCCACCCCCATAATCGCCGAGGTTAAGGAAAGAGTGGAGCTGTACCTCTACTCCCCCCTTGGCCTTCTGGGCCTGTTCTAGGGTGAACTTTACCTACTACATGTTTCGATGCTAGTGCACCATCATCAGGGAGAAAAACTCTGCCATTTACCTGTAAAACCAGCTATTATGGCATTGTTATCTGGGGGTTCAGTTCTGTAGCTTGTACGTCATGAACATATACAACAAAGGGTACAACTGTGCGTATTTTAAAAAGATGTGGTAGTGTACAGTTGTTAAAATCATATAATGGTACTACTGCTTCTTAGCAGTCAATATCACGACCATTTGTTAAAGCATAGTATCTCACGGCCAATGTTTCGACGGTTAGAATAACTTGTGTCGAGTCAGGCTAGCAGAGCAGACCAGAGTAGATCTAGCAGCCCATCACACCGCAGACCGCGAATTACAGGCGGCCGAACACGTCGTCTTGCAGTACAGGATTAGCAATACCGTCAGTACCTGTCAACAACGTAACCTTCTGCATTATGCACTGTACAGGGCAACTGCAGGAAAGAACAAGACAGGCAGTTGACCTAAAGGTAACATTTGTAACCGTTATTGCAGTGGAAAAAGCAATAAATATTGCATATTGTGTGTGTGTGTGTGTAACCTTAGTTATCCGGCATGCAATGCGCATGCACCGTATTGTCATCTGTGGCCTGCCCGGCTGTGCGATATTTTCTCACATCTCATAAACGGCATGATTTTAGGAAAAAAAGTTATCGAACACAAAATATGTATTTTAATTTTCTCTTCAATTTTTTTTTCTGAAACTTTTCTTATTCTAAGAAGAATTGAGCGAGATATGACCAAAAAAGTATATTGGTCTTCGTGTAAAATACCCGTTATTATTTTCCGATTTTAATGGAACTGGATTTTTTTTGAAAGTTGTTGACGAATACTCAGATATAAACTTAGATGAAAATCCGTGCCGTGGGAGCCGAGTTCCATGCGGACGGATGGACGTGACGAAATTAATAATCGCTTTTTCGCAATGTTGCAAACGCCCCTGACAACCGGTTGGGTTTAACAAGCGTTTAAGGAATTTGTTAAAAACTATCATTATTGTAACATTTTGGTACCAACACTAAACTACTTCACCACATGTGTACATTTAAGGCACACGTCATGTCGTGTGGGACCAACTTCTGTATGCCTTGGGTTTCCGCCGAACCTTTCAGCCAGTCCTGCACGACTTCCTTTGTCGGTCGTTCCTCAGACTCCGACCGGCCGGAAATGTCTTGAGGTGGAGAAACAGGAGGCGATGACGGGGCTACTGACAGAGGGGTTTCGTCTGTTGCACGGCGAATCACGTCCGCACGCCGTTTCCCGCACAAGCGCGTTGCGCGAACAGTTTAGGTTGGAAAATTGCGAGCATCCGGTGTACAATCTCGACGTTGCACAAAGCGATGATTTCTTGTTTCTCTCTCTCTCTCTAGAAGTTTCTGGCCGCCCGGAGTCTGAGGAGTGACCGACAGACAGACAACGTCGTGCAGGAGTGGCTGCAAGGCTCGGCGGAAGTCTTTTTCGACGAAGGCATAACAAGCTGTTCCCACATGACGTGACGTGTGCCTTAAATGTAAATGGCGTCTGTAATATAACCCAAATTTGGGCTATATTTTTAATGCTTTTAATTTGAGTTGCCTTTGTAAGCTATATTGCTTTAACTTGATTGAAGTCATCCAGATGTGTTAAGAGTTTAAACATTAAAGATTAAAACCGTGTACGTCAAACACATAATTTATTGTATGGAGGCTACATGTTTCGGCCCTATAAATGGTCGCAACATGTAGCCTCCTTACAGTAGTTGGGATCCCAACATGTACGCAGCATTCACTGACTTGATCCCAAAGAAGGCCTGATGGTGACCCTATAAAGGGTCGCAACATGTTGCCTCCTTACAGTAGTTGGGATCCCAACATGTAGGCAGCATTCACTGACTTGATCCCAAAGAAGGCCTGATGATGACCCTATAAATGGTCGCAACATGTAGCTTCCTTACAGTAGTTGGGATCCCAACATGTAGGCAGCATTCACTGACTTGATTTCAAAGAAGGCCTGATGATGACCCTATAAATGGTCGCAACATGTTGCCTCCTTACAGTAGTTGGGATCCCAACATGTAGGCAGCATTCACTGACTTGATTTCAAAGAAGGCCTGATGATGACCCTATAAAGGGTCGCAACATGTAGCTTCCTTACAGTAGTTGGGATCCCAACATGTAGGCAGCATTCACTGACTTGATTTCAAAGAAGGCCTGATGATGACCCTATAAATGGTCGCAACATGTAGCTTCCTTACAGTAGTTGGGATCCCAACATGTATGCAGCATTCACTGACTTGATCCCAAAGAAGTCCTGATTGTGACCCTATAAAGGGTCGCAACATGTTGCCTCCTTACAGTAGTTGGGATCCCAACATGTACGCAGCATTCACTGATTTGATTCCAAAGAAGGCCTGATGATGACCCTATAAAGAGTTGGGATCCCAACATGTACGCAGCGTTTACTGACTTGATTCCATAGAAGGCCTGATGATGACCCTATAAATGGTCGCAACATGTAGCCTCGTTACAATAAATTATATGTTTGACGTATACTGTTTTTGTCTTTAATATTTGTATTGCTTTAACATGTGTGTGGAAAAGTCCCACACGACATGACGTGTGGCTTAATGTACATGGCGACTGTGTGGTGCCTTAGTTTAATGTAGGTAACAAGTTGCATTAAAGGTAGTTTTGTAAGAAGTTTTTTAAACGGATTTTACCCCCAACTGGTTCTTGCTTTCTGGGCGCGCCTCTTCGGTGTGACAATTTTGGGTTATATTTTCAATGTTTTTGATTTGAATAGCCTGTGTAGGCTATATTGCTTTAAAGTGTTTGAGGAACAGTAGTAAGAAAGTAACACGTTGAGACTTCCGTTAGCGCGTTACACTCGCGGGATTTCGCGAATTAGGGCCGACTCACACTATGCGTCACGTTTCCGTTCCATCTTCGTTCCGTCAGAATGGTCTGTGTTCACACTGCCCGTCGTGTTCATTCACCTTCCAGAACAGCACATGATAGGAGGCCTGCAACTATTTCCATCAAATATGCAGCCCGCTGCCGCGGAATGGATTTTCAGCACTTCGCCTATTATCTGTCCCCACAATTTTTCTTTCCACACACTGTCACTATACTTCTTATTTGACATGTCATATAATTCCTCACATTTACGCATCAGTTCTATTAACTTTTCATCCATTTCTGAAGACAAAAACAGGCAGCACTCGTTGCAAGCAAACACTCTAAGTGTAGTGGAGGAGACGTAAGACTGTTCACATTATCGGAATCGAACAGGTACAGACAGGTCCGGACCCGTTCCGTCACGTCAAACATTATCGTTCAGCAACGGCGACGGAACGGAACTGAGACGTGACGGATACGTTCCTGTAAGTGTGAACATCTCCGTTTAATTACACATAAGATCATTTTACTGAACGGTGACTTTCCGCGACGGAACGGAAACGTGACCTATAGTGTGAATCTGCCCTTAACACTTTAAACGCCGAATTAAATCCCATCTGCCATTTGCTGGCATTATTAGGAACTCACCATATTCTTCACGTTAGCAGGATAAGGGTTAAACATCTTTTACTTAATGTGTAACGTAAATTTTGAGTTCTGATGTTGAGTGCGTTGATATATAGGGTGGTGCAAAGGTCCCATGACCCTTGATGTATAACAGGTAGGCTGTGTTTTCGATAATGTACATAGTACGTGAAAAATGTGGGCCGGGTAGCTCAGTCGGTATGCCGATTGGCTACGGGCTGGACAGTCCGGGGATCGAATCCCGGTGGGGGGCGAGCTTTTCCGCACATGTCCAGATAGGCCTTGGGGCCCACCCATCCTCCTGTACAATGAGTACCGGGTCTTTACCGGGGTAAAAGCGGCCGGGGCGTGACGCTGACCCCTCACCCCTTCTAGTGCCGTGGCCAAGAAAGAGTAGAGCCATACCTCTACTTCCCCTATGGGCCGTACGGCCTGTACAGAACCTCAGTGCCTGTACAATGATGCACTTTTGTTACGTGAATAATATTTTCTGTAGTAGAGTCCGCTGACATTGCGGGAGGAAAGGCAGCTGAGGGTGTTTGAGAACATGGTCTTGAGGAGAATATTTGGACCTAGGAGGAACGAGGTGACGGGGGAATGTAGGAGATTGCATAACGAGGAGCTAAATGATTTGTACTCCTCACCCAATATTGTGCGGATGATAAAATTGAGAAGAATGAGATGGGCTGGGCATATGGCGTGTATGGGTGAGGAGAGAGGGATGTATAGGGTCTTGCTGGTGAAACCGGAGGGAAGGAGACCACTGGGGAGACATAGGCGTAGATGGGTGGATAATATTAGGATGGATCTCCGGAAGGCGGGATGTGGGTATATGGACTGGATTGGGCTGGCCCAGGATAGAGACAGGTGGCGGACGCTTGTGTGTGCAGTAATGAACCTTCAGGTTCCGTGAAATGCGGGGAAATTCTTGACTAGCTGCAAAGCAGTTAGCTTCTCAAGAAGGACTCTGCACCATGAAGTGAGTAAGTAAGTAAATAAGAGTCCATTGGAATATTACCTCAGTCGCCTGGTCTAACCCCGATGGGTTTCTTCTTCTGGAGGGTTGTGAAAGATCTAGTGTATGCCAGAAAGCTAACAACACTTGAAGAATTTAACGCCTTTCGTCGAAGAACCTTTCTGTGACATCGACAAAAATGGGCAGCTTTGTGAGAAGGGATGAGCGGATGGTCCGGAAAGACGTAGACAGTATGTCAGGGTAGAAGGAAGACACTTTGGACATTTCGGATAGTGAATAAATGTAAGGGCCGGTCCCAGTAGCCGCGCGGTCTAAGGTGTAGGTCTGCGGCCGCTCGCCTGCTTAGATCGTGGGTTCGAATCCAGCCGGGGGCATGGATGTCTGCTTGTTGTGATTGTTGTGTGTTGTCAGGTAGAGGTCTCTGCGACGACCTGATCACTCGTTCAGAGGAGTTTTACCGACTGTAATGCGTTGTTGTGTGTGATCTAGAAACCTCGTGAATGAGGAGGCTATGGCCCACTAGGGGATGGGGGGGGGGGCCTGTCGCGCCATAGGAAAAGAAAAATAAATGTAAGGACAGTGTCAGCAAATTTCAATTGACGTTTCTCCATTACTATGAAGGGACCTTTGCGCCACCCAATATTATATATGTTAGGGGCACGCAGTTGGTTGAGGCACTGCGCCACAAGCCGGAAGGCCGCGTGTTCTATTCCTGATGATGTCATAGGAAATTTTCATTGACTTAATCCTTCTGGCCACACTGTGGTCATGGGATAGACACAACCTCTTAACAGAAATGAGAACCAGGATGTCTTCTGGAGGTAAAGTCGTCGGTGCGTAGGGCTGACAAACTTTTCACATTCATGTGCCAATTGTCTATAAATTCTGGGAGTCTCAAACTTTTGGAGCCCTAAGGACGTGTCGAGGCATGTATAGGGATAGTTTATCTTTACTTTTACCTTATTCTTTGTGTGTGTGTGGGTAATTTGCTGTAATGTCCACCACTGTTTGTAAATACCTGGATCATAACTGTGAATGTCCTTTGTGATGTTCTGAACATTTTTTTTATCGCGGATTCTAGTGAGTCTTGCAGTATACGTACTTTCAAAGACAGTTGTTCACACTGGCACAGAAGGTCCGATCTGGCGCGGGACGTAAGTCCCACGTCAGCAAATAAAGTCACGTGAAAATCCCAAGCCGGAAGTTACGTAACACGCGTAATAATGAGAGTAGAGACAACTCTGAAATATCTCGTGAGTTTACACTCTATGGCTTTGCGTTAGTAGCAGGACGAAGGGAGAAATTGCTTGGTCGTCATCGGGAGGTATTTTTGTCCCGTTGAGCCACAGCCGGTCGACCATCGTTGATAGCTGCATGCGTCAGCTGTGGTGGTTTTCAGCGCGGTGTGCTGTGGATGGAGTCTGAATCCCTGAAGAATTTGGAGTGTCGCCGAGAGGGCCACTTGTCACTGTTGTGTATTTTAAGGCACTGCTGTCGTCACCATGCTCAGTGACGTTTGGACGTTTCTACCCGGAGTGGAGTTACATTAATTCCTATGGCTCAGTGGTTACTTTATGTACCGCCAGGTTTGACATTCAAAATACCTACGTTTTGCCCACACAGTGCATTTATGTGTTTTGTGTGGATCTGAGAAAAACGGCGATTATTTCCCTATACAGCATTAATCGACTGGTTTTTATATGTAACAGAGACGGGGTATGTTTACTGCGCGGTACGGACTGGATTTTTATATACCGACAGGTTTAACTTTCACAAAGTCTAGATGCTGGCCCCACGGTGTATTTATGTGTTTCGTGTCGATCTGAGAACAAACAGCGATTATTTCTCTATACATCATTAACTGATTGGTTTTTATAACAGAGACGGAGTGTCATTTAATTAACACACCAACTAATGCACACGTATATTATTTAAAATTCTAAAACTTTTACATTAAAACGCTCCTACATGTTTCGATCATAAGATCATCCTCAGGTAGCATACACTGTTCGTTGTTAAAGTTATATTTTAAAAACACTCAGTGATTAACTTCGTTATGTTAACTTGGTGCTGTGGCAGCATGTCTGTAAGTAAAAAGTGATCCCGTTACAGGCCCGGTGTGGCCCAGAGGATGTGTAGAGGTATAGCTCTACTCTTCCATGACCGCGGCATTAGAAGCGGGTGAGTGGTCAGCAGCACGCCCCGGCCGCACTTTGCCCAAGGAAAGATCCGGTACCCATTTTACAGGAGGTTGGGTGGGCCCCAGGGCCGGTCTGGACGGGCGGCAAATGTCGTACACACCGGGATTCGATCCCAGACCGTCCAGCCCGCAGTCAGTCACTATACCGACTGAGTTACCCGACCCACGTCAGTAAGTATAAAATATATTTATTAACTATAGTGTCAAAACAATATAGTACGAATTGAATATTATACACAAATAATTAGGCTATCTGAATTGAAGTACGATTTATGCTTACCTTATGATGTTTGTGAGTCGTACGCTGTTGAGAATGAGTCTGGCTATGGGTGTGCGTCGTGTGTTAATTAAATGAATCTACAAAATGCACGGTGCAACGATAAAGAGACGGAGTGAGTTTACTGCGCGGTACGAGCTTGGTATTTATATACCGGCAGGTTTAACATTCATCAAATCTACGTTCTACCAACACAGTGTATTTATGTGAATGTGTGGATCTGAGAACAAACAGCGATTATTTCCCTATACAGCATTAACTGACTGGTTTTTATAACAGAGATTTAACCCTTTACAGCGCAATGGTCACTATATGTACCGCCAGTTTAACATTCAACAATTCTGCGTTCTGCCCACACATTGTATTTATGTTTTATGTGGATCTCAGAACAAACAGCGATTATTTCGCTATACAGCATTAACTAACTGGTTTTTATAACAGATGTTTAACCCCTTACAACCCAGTGGTCACTATATGTACCACCAGTTTTAACAGTTCCACGTTCTGCCCACAAAGTGTATTTATGTGTGTTGTATGGATCTGAGAGGAGCCCACCAGGAAAAAGAAAACTAGGAAGACCTAAAGCTACCTGCGCGGAAGGGATTAGAGGACTGATGGGGGAAAAGGGATTAATAGAAGAAGACTGGAATGACAGAGACAAATGGAAGAAAAAGATAATGTGATTGTCAAATGGGCTCAGGAAGATCTAGAAACGTCGAACAACCTGCTAAATAATAATAATGGATCTGAGAACAAACAGCGATTATTTCCCTGTACAACATTAACTGACTGGTTTTTGTAACAGAGATTTAACCCTCTAAAGCCCAGTGGTCACTATATGTACCACCACCTTCAATAATTCT
>Ga0131853_10025840_pt1 | contig 10573 bp, 3 predicted proteins | sample TergutLab28metaG_FD_92764 | JGI IMG/M metagenome (GOLD analysis project Ga0131853, IMG submission 92764) | Labiotermes labralis P1 segment gut microbial communities from Petit-Saut dam, French Guiana - Lab288 P1 (version 2) (version 2) | ecosystem: Host-associated > Arthropoda: Insects >... | reverse complement strand
TGTGTGGTGTGGTGTGTGTGTGTGTATGTGTAGTGTGGTGTGTTTGTGTGTGTGTGTTGTGGTGTGGTGTGTGGTGTGTGGTGTGTGTGTGTGTGGTGTGGTGTGGTGTGGTGTGTGTGTGTGTTTGTGGTTTGGTGTGTGTATGTGTGTGTGGTGTGTGAGTGTGTGTGTGTGTGGTGTGTGTGTGTGTGTGTTGTCTCCCTCGACCATTTCTCACAATTACAAACAATGGAGCAACTCTTATACATAAGTTATAACAAATAAGGCTACTTCTGTGGCCAAATCAAAAGCATGAAAAAATATTACTGCCAAGTATATTGCTTTCTTCACCGGCCTCAAGAGTGATAGTTGAATGTAAGTCGTAAACACGTAGTAATTTTTTATTGGTGATGCTGGGTTTGGAACGTGGAGAGGGGAGTATCAGATTATAGCTGAATCTGAAGGCTGCCAAGCCATAAAATGTTCAAGCCAAAAAGAAGATAAATTTTCAGATTATAAGGAATAATTCCTGGAAGAAAGGTGCTTTTATCGCAATGAGGCTTCCAATATTTACTGCGTCATTACTTGCGTCATGAACATTGCCTTTTAGAACACAAGTGCTTTAAATGGTTCATAGTAGAGTATGAGGATTTCAAGGCCAAGGCCCACCCAAGGTTGTAGAGCCTATGATTATGATGATATTTTTTCTGTATCACAAATGCGGGTGTATTGAAATATACAAATACCTACCTATATTTTACTTTATCTGTAATTCCAAACCAGGATATTTTTTAGCCCACACAAAAATTGTTTCCCCTAAGTCTCATGGTATGTTTGTTCGGAATAAAATCCCTTTCCGGTTGATTTCCCTTTGACTTTACACAGCATAGCTTTAGGTAATATTAATAGCCAGTTGTACTTTCCGTTTGTTATAAACAAAAACATCAACGAGCGAATATGTCTGTTATACAAATTACGTTAATGAAGCTGACTGCCTTACCGACCCGTCGTTATTCTTTTGGGAATCCGGCAGCACACTGAAGAAGAGGTGAACAGCGAAGCATGTTGTGTTACGGATGTTGTACATCCATAGGGATCAATAGTCAAGTTGGATGTATGAGTACTTTCTTCTTGGGAATTTATAACATTTTGTACGAATGCACCCTGAATTCTTCATGAGACTCAAGTTCAGGCGTCCAGTTATACAGGCACAAGGACGCTGGAAAATAATACAGATGACTTCCCATGTTGGATAACCAATGGATACTAACAGTAGCAGCAGCCGGATGTGCGTTTTGTCCCCGTTAAATTTTAATCGCAAAAATTCGTGTGGTTTTATCGCACGGTACTAATAAGGAAACAAAATGTTGAGAACATTCACATTTGACGTGTGACCTAAGAGGAATAATTGAAATTTACTTAAAGGAAGCAGCTACCTATATTAATATCCTGAATAAACAAACCGACCATCTCAGTCACTTGTTACTCAGTTACTACAGACATATCAATTATGTGGCAAATTTATAACACCCAAGAGAGTTTTGTTGCATATAAATCCAGTGATGACTCTAAGATTGACTTGAATATGAATTTAATTTTTGGCTCGATAAGTTTTAAAAATTTTCTGTTTTGACAGCAGTGATATTGTGGTGTTGAATGGTTGGAGCATGTGCTGAGTTACGTACACCATTCACTAGCAGCTTCGAAAAATGGAGTCGTGGTTTAAACAAACCTGCAGTCGTGGTTTAAACAAACCACTACTGCAGGTAAGGCATGTTGACACCAAAACCAAAGATAAATCTTAGTAAGGAAAGGAACCGTGTACTTTTCCAATAGAAGTCTAAATTTTTACCATCATACCAAACTGCTTTGCTGACGTAATCTGTTTTACAGAGCCTATTTCAACATATTTATGTTTTAGTACCGCATTCGGGGTAAAATAAAGAGTGCAGTATGTATACATTCAGTGCGCTTTGGATTTAAAGAAGGATATTATGCTTTTCCGAATAATCCGAAATAGGACAGTGACCAATCCACAGGCTGGGCAGCACAGGAAGGGTCAGCAAATTGTTATTTTGTCTGAAAAGTCCAGATCGGTTCTGGGCTTCACTCAGCCTCCTATTCAATGAATATCGGATGCATTTCCCTAGGGATAAATTGGACGGAGCTTGAAACCCATCACTTATCTCCATCTAGTGCCGAGATTAAGAACAAGTAGGATTGTAATTCTACAACCCCCTTACGGCTGAATTACATGCCCACCGACACATTACTCTTCCTCATTTGCTACATAACTATAGTTAAAATCGGCAATAAGGAATTTCATGGAGTGATTATTCATGCTTACATTCTTAAAAATCGTTTGGGTTCATAAAAATTACTGCGCTAAGTTCATTACATTCCGCCCATGTGTTACGTCGCGCAGGTAGGCCCTTCATTATCTCTCTTGCTGGCTGCATAGACTGCTTAAAATACGCAACGGGAAGGTTTCGTCCTTGTGATAAAAAATTTTAACACACGAAGCGAATGAAATAAAATTGAAGAATTATATAAATATAGGACCCATTAAAATTTTTCCTCCATCTCCAATCCAATAACGAAATCTGAGGCGAAAGCCTGGGCGGGGCGTATTTCTATAACCTATCTTGTCAACAAACAGTGACCACTATACTCACGAAGTTGGTTTGTTAGGGTTCGCCGCTGTTGCAAAAATTCGGAGAATACGCTGCTGTAACAATTCTCTAAAGGTTTTGTTTTACGGAGTAAAATTTCTAAAATCCTGTTGCGTAACTTGAGAATGTCCTGTTGTCAAAAAAGCTTTGGAGAATGCTTTGTCTTTGAAAAGGTCAGAGATGGTCCGCAGTTGTAAATCTTCGAAGAATCGGCCATGTTACAAACATTAGTCTGTAATGTGCAGGGTACCCTGTTGTTTAAACTTACATATAATGGGGTTTTATTCGCATACTTACACAGAATTAACTGTTACTGTAGCATCGTACAGAAGGTGCTGTTGTTGGGGTATCGCTGAGAATACCTACTATTGGTCTGTCTTCAAAGTTGAAGCAGTGAGAAATAAATAACTATGTTACTTACTCCATGGAACAGAGTCCTTCTTGGGAAAGATATTTGAATTATATATAATTCAGTCAACACAACAATAATATTAAAATATCATGTATGTTTATAGCGACTTGTTTCGACTCGAAAAAGTCATCATCAAGCTATGTTTAGAACCACATAGCCTGATGATGATTCCTTCGTGTCGAAACATGTCACTTGTATAAACATAGTTGATATTTTAATATTATTGTTGTGTTGACTGAATTATATATAAATTAAATATCTAAGAATAAAACACAACGGGATGACTACATTCAAACCTTCTTGCGCAGCTAACAGGTTTTCAGCTAGTCAAGTAATTCCCCGCATTTTATGGAACCCGAATGTTCATTACCTCAGTCACAAGTGCCCGCCAACTATCCCTATCCTGATCCATCTCGATCCAGTCCACATCCCCACATCACACTTCCTGAAGATCCATCTTAATATTATCCTCGCATCTATGCCTGGGTCTTCCAAGTGGTCTCTTTCCTTCAGGTTTCTCCACCAAAACCCTGTATACGCCCCTCCTCTCACCCATACGCGCTACGTTCCCCGCCCATGTCATTCTTCTCGATTTTATGACAAGAACAATATGAGATATAAAGTATAAATAGTTATTCTACTAAAGAAATCAATGTCTGCCGAATTTCTGTAACCATCTCATCATTGTGTTTATTTCTGAGCGTTTGATTTACTAGGATGAGATTATCAGTTCAGAGCAAAGTTTAAAAGACCTGCCACCAAAGAAGATTATCAAAGGTTTACAAAAGCCATCACTTTGTGCGTGAACTCTAGTAGACTTGCTTGAAACAAACCTTTCGGTTTATGTATACCAACTAACTGCTGGTGTAAAACATAGAGAGATGGTACATTAACTCCTTTCTTAATCTGTGGAGAGCAACGAATTGAGGTTGTCTCTGGGAATTAACCCTTGTCCTGCTAACGTGGAGAATATGGTGAGCTCCTAATAATGGTAACAAATGGCAGATGGGATTCAACTCGGCGTTTAAAGAGTTAAGCAACGAATTGATGTAATCTGTAGTGGTATCTATCAAATTGATGTAATGTTACTTCAATTTTTTATATGTGCAGTTAACTGGTATTAAATGTGATTTTTGTACCGAATATGTACAACATTAAATTTCGTGATTGCGTAGTCATATATATCAGTACATTAGACGTTTTCATTTTTAAAGGAAAACACACTTAATCGGGAAAACTAAAATAATGAACATAAAACTGGTGTTATGAAGTATGTGTATGCAGTACATACCTTACGCTGTCAAATATGCAGGTAAAATATTTGTGTAATTACCTCAGGGTTCTTGAGTGTTAAAATTCCCTTGGGAAGTTAAATGTTGAAATGGTTCAAGTTTTACCTTAGAGTAACGCAACTTTCAACCAAGAAGGGGAGCAATGTCTGCCTTAACGAAACGGTTCACCTCACATTTATTGTGTTCCTTTCGGCTTTAACAGTCTGTCAAGAAAAACGGAAATATGTACGAGACGTCAAAAGTTAATTTCTTCGGCACTTTTTAAAGGAAACCACATTTTCACTTTGTCACTTTAAAATAATGAAAAAATTTTACAGCTAGTGTAGCATATTCATAATAATTATAAATTATTTATAATTAATAAGTTATAATGTATTTATGCTTAAATATCAATTATCAAGAGATCAATTTTTTTAACACAGATAGTAATGTGAGTATATACATATATGCCTTACATAGCGCTCAGTACATTGGTTGCCCTTCACACACACACACACACACACAAACACACACACACACACATTTTTTTCTTCTTCCTGTTCCTTTTCCCTCCTTTCGAAACTTCAAGTTGCGGGTGATTGATGGTTTATTTTGTTGTGTCGGGGTGTAGAGCGGGAGCGAGGCCGTGCGGGGTGAGGGGAACGTTCATGCGCTCAACTTCAGCCCGCCTGTCCGTCTATCCGCCATTGACGGAGAGACGGACCTGCTGTAGTGTACATACCAAACCATCACAAGAGTACAGATCTTTGGTTTTACTGTTCATGCCTTTTTCCACGTCTACAGCTACGGCCTATTTTGATACGGCTAAGATGGACTTGACCGGTTAGCACAGTTTCGATGCAGTTCACTTACTGCGACTCTCCATGAACGGAAATAAGTATCTCTGATGATATCAGTTTCCAACTGCCAGGAGCTGAAAAATGAATGTCCCTCACACCGAAAAAGGTAGAGTAATGTCTATAAATTAGGGCTGTCTCTTTGCTTAACTACGCACCACACAGTGACGGCGTGAGGGAAACTAGATGTACGAGGAGGACAGATTATTAACAGTGACACTGGATAAAGGCGAGTGATCGTCTTCACTTCCCGAATGCTTTACTTCGGCAGGAAGAATCCTCGGTAACCACTCAATAGAAGCCTGGGTGGCCTGTAAGTCAGGTGTACACGAGAGAGCGAGAGAGAAAGAGAGAAAGAGGAAGAGGAGGAAAAAACTCTACCCTGACGGAATTTCAAACCAGAATTTCCTGGCCACCATTTCCCTAGCCCAGTCACTGTACTGACTGCGCCATGTTCGGATAAGTTGGGTAGAAGGAAGAAGAAATAATCACAAAATCGCAATTCTTTGCGCTTCTATGCGAGACCTGAATTTTTTGTGGCGGAGGTATGAAGATTTTCGTGTAACGGGATGCGACTTCGTGAATTTTATAGGCATTTACCGAAATTTACGGCAATGTTCTGTTTCCATATTCAGTACATAAGATGCAAACGTATCTGTCTTCCAAAATGTCTGTTAATTTGTAAGGAGATACGTCGCAGAAGGCGGTAAACGTGTGCTGCTGGCTGCATTGACTTTACGTGTATGGCTAAAGACTGGCCTTTCTCTTAAGTTGCCACTCACACCAACTACGTTGCGCAACGAACAGTAGGAGTTCGGGTCAGAACTGCCCTTGTGATAGTCTCTTAGGCTGGGGTCAACACTGACCTTCGTGTTTGTCTGGTAGCCTGTCTGGTTACTTTTACACGTGGTATACCTACATTTTCCAGTACTCGCCACTTCACATAAGCCATTTACATTCTCAAAGCTTGTAGAACCTAAGGAATATTTGTATTTATCACATCTCAATGAAATGTTCTTATGCTTAACGAAGCACCCGTTATTATTTGGGGAGTGGTGGTCTAGAGTCCACAAATTCTTACTTTATTACTGAATGGATAGATGTCGTGAGCTTACCTCCCCATCCGTTTACATTTTACCCGTACCTAGATTTGTAACGGAGGTTGTCAGGGCCTGGGGGAAAGATAATTTACCCCATCCCCTAAAAATGATCTTAAACTTGATAAATATAAAGGACATATAAGACAGACGTACATAACATACAATATTGTACGTCTTTTAACTTTCCAAATTTCAATTTTGCGCACTTAAATATTTGCAACTGTGGCCAATGCCCAACCGACCCAAATTCCTTGTGCTTCTGCCATTAAATTTTAAATTCGTCAAGTTTTTCACTATAAATACCTTTCAAGAATATTGTAATTAAATACGATAAGGCAGAAACACTCACACAACACTATAAGCTGTTTTCTCGTCGGAGAGACCTACAGTAGACTTAACTGTAGAGCAGATCACGTGGCTTTGGTAGTGGAGACAGTGTTGTAGTGTAACTTCTTATCGCCATTACTGTTTCTCTCCGCTAAATATCACCTACCTTCAGAACAAGTGGAGATTAAATTATTGTGGGTTATCCTAAGTGCTAATTGGAAAATATTTACCAAAGTGACACAGGAGGTTGCTGCCACCATCGACAGAAATGAACTAGGCTAAGTTTACTTCACTTTTATTAATTGAGCCCTGATGACAATACGAACGAGCTTCTTCGAAGTGTCAGTAATCAGTCACCATTCGGCACGGCATCATATTCCAGAAGATTCGAATCTTCACCACGCCGCAGAGTACATTTTTTATTCCGACTTTCAGTCCTAACTTCCTGCTGTTTATCGTTACTGCACCAACCTTCTGAATAACCTCCTGACATTCCAGTTCTCACGCTGCTAAATATCGTGATTTAAAGCCCCACCAATTAAACCACATGTTTACAGATGTCGTTCTTTCGTTATTCATTGTACTTGCTTCTTAGGTTTTTAGTTTCCAATTTTCGAAATTATGTATATATGTATGTATGTATGTATGTATGTATGTATGTGTGTTGTGTCATCTATCCGACTACCTACCTACCCACCCACCCAGCCCCCATCCAAATACTTACCCACCCATCCACCTATTAACTACCGATGAACCTACCTACATACCTACCTACCCACCCACCCACCCACCCACCCACCTGTCGGTCTGTCTAGCTGTCTTTCTGTCTGTCTGTCTATCTGTCTGTCTTTCTTTCTGTCTGTCTGTCTGTGTCTCTGTACATCCGTCCACCTGTGTGTCCGTCTATCATCTATCTACCTACCTATTCATCCATAAACCATACAGTGGCACAAGTATGTAACCATATTTTCTCACATCCTTACCTCCGTCCAACAGTCTGGTCATTTGTCCGTCCTTCTGTTTATTCCTATATCTGTGTGTCTGCAGCAAACCGCGCCATATCCCAGAATAGCCTAACCTGATCGGTAGGTACGGTTTAGATTCTAAACCGCTGGTCTCATAACCATTACAGTCCTACACACCACAACGCCCTAAGCACTTTGGATGTTTCAGTTCCACGGATTGCACGTGTACTGTTTATGTTGCCCGTCCCTGACGTAGTGTACACATCGTTTTATATACTGATAAAGCAGCTTGAGAATTCCGATGCGGCTTTTTAGTGCAGTTATTAAAGCAGGAAGTTGTTATTTCCAGTACAGGTAGATAAATATCGCACTACTGGAGGCACAAAGAATCATATCAACGAAAAGCCATCATTTTACATAGAACTCTGCTCGATGTTTCTTGTTAACCTTAGCGACAAGTTAACAAAACTGACTACATAGCCACAAGTGACATTTCCTGTGGGTAACAGTTTTACTGCATCATACAGGCATGTTCCCCATTAACATTGCGAATGGGAGAGGAGGAGGAGGATGGAATTATAATGCAAGGCTGGTTTAATCGAGAATAAAGTATTCATAATGGTAGTAATGTCCGTAAGTTCCTAGTGGGCCTGTCAAGCAATTTACCTGTACAAAACGGATTTTTTTTACTCTGCTATAATGCCAGTCATTTTTAAAGCAGAATTGTTTGTAGTATTTCTGCTGACATGATAACCCTGAATCGTGAGAGCGCCGTCACTATCTAATTTTTAGATTTGTGCCAGAATATGTCCAAGCTTGTCACAAAGCAAAGGCTGTCATCAAGTTACGCAGTGCCATAAAGCACTTCCAGAACTTTCCTCCGATTAAGGCTCAAAAGTACAGAAAGTGACAGGCCCATTGGAACAGGGTAATTGTTAACAGATCGGTACTGGCATGTAGATAGCGCTTGTTACATCTTGTCGTAAAATCGCATGTGGTTCAGTGTGAATCCTGCATGGAGTAACCACTCAGGTCAACAAGAAACAAAAAACGTATCAAACTAAGTATAGCTATTACTTATTCCTATATTTGTAAGGATATTTACTTTTATCGTTTCCATGTTACTTTTCAGAACACTTATAATTCTATAATGTTGTGATATCCACCTTATATGGAACAACACTGCACATGTACCTACTACGAACCTTACGATACCCATAATTTTTAAATACTGAAATTTTAATTTATTTTATAATGAATCTGTGTTTAATAGAAGTTTTTTTTTGTGTAAACTCCCTGAGGATTCAATGTTAATAAAAATCCAACCAGATGCAACAATATGCAGATATTTATTTACTGGAAAGTCACCCTACATGTTTCGGGTGTCACAGCACCCATCATCAGGAGTACTAAAAACTGTAACCGCAGCCTCCGGTACAGTTCATAATACTGGTAAAGCTACGTGGCCTGATCAGGCCACGTTGGAGGGAAGTAGCTGTTCCGATAATATGACCTGTACCGGAGGCTGCGGTTACAGTTTTTAGTACTCCTGATGATGGGTGCTGTGACACCCGAAACATGTAGAGTGACTTTGCAGTAAATATCTGCATACTGTTGCATCTGGTTGGATTTTTATTAACATTGAATTACGATGCACGGAACCATGAGTTTAAAATTCCCTGCGGATTATCTGAGGCAGATCGAAACGTGTTGGAGTTTTGTGACACAGCAGTGACGTAAACAATGTACTGTAAATGCACGGATATACAATTTACTGTAAATGCACGGATATACAATGATAGGCAATACTGAAAGACTGGAATCGATTCTACATCTGTTGTAGGTTATATCGAATTTTCTACCGTGGACAGGAGGGCAGGTATTTAGCCTGGTGTGCCTGTTATTTCTGTTCAGGTAAATTCTGTGCACTACTCAAATTATACCATTACAAAAGAACAATGTGACACTTAAAACGACCATGTAAATATTAGCGTAACGCAGTTTCAGTAATTACCATTAACTATTCCAGTCATGTTTTCATGCTAATTAATCTTAATTTAACGTGGAAAAGGAGCATAAAAAGGTTGACTACTTTACTTTAATACAGATCCGGTAATTACAATGACGTTATCTACACGAAGTCCATTTATTAAAGAAAAATAGTATCCCACCTGTAGCGATGCTTACTTTTAGAAGCCAAAGTTCGCGCCGTAATTCTATTCTTTACTGAATAGTTGGGATTCAGTTTCTGTGACTCTATTGTTTCATTTCACACTGTACTTTTTTTTGCAATACATGACAAGGCAAAAAATTAATTTGAGCGTGTGTATGTATGAAAAATTTATTTGTTCGTAATGGTTGGACTGCCACACCTTTCGCCATGTTTGTAGTGAAGCACTTCCTTTTGGAACATACATTACGTAATTCGGCATAGGTCATTCATATATTAACAGTCAGATGCATAAAGAGGGATTACGCTGAGTCCGGTATAAAGAACACGGCCTTGTTGCTGTTACGGTAACACTTGTTACAATTTGATGTAAATAAGCATACACACACGAGTACAAAGCTCTTTAAAGTATCAACACGGATGTTCGGCAATTTTCATTTGGAGCTGATAATTAAATAAAGTGATAAAATATAGTCTAACATAATTTCATTAACAACATAATCCCTAAGTTCGTCAAAATTGAGGTACCAAACGCCTTTGCCGCCTCAAAATTCACACGTCATTAAGCATCCATCACTAGATTAAAAGACGAAGTTAAATAATTATACATTCAAAACAGTTAATAAAGTTGTGTTAGACTCTACTGACCGCCTTTGTGGTCTAGTGGTCAGAGTTTCTGGCTACAGATACAGAGGTTCCGGGTTCGATCCCCGGCGCTACCAGATTTTCTGAGTAGTAGTGGGTCTGGAACGGGATCCACTCAGCCTCGTGAGCCTCGTGAGGTCAATTGAGGAGCTACTTGAATGAAAAAAGTAGCGGC
>Ga0131853_10025839_pt1 | contig 10573 bp, 5 predicted proteins | sample TergutLab28metaG_FD_92764 | JGI IMG/M metagenome (GOLD analysis project Ga0131853, IMG submission 92764) | Labiotermes labralis P1 segment gut microbial communities from Petit-Saut dam, French Guiana - Lab288 P1 (version 2) (version 2) | ecosystem: Host-associated > Arthropoda: Insects >... | reverse complement strand
GTGAGCCTCAGATGTCAGATGGTGAACATTCATATTTCGATAAGAAATTCATCGAACGTGTTAGAACGATTGGTGTGATTGAAACACTATAAGCTGGCAAAAGCTTGTTATTTCGATAAAAATAGTACATACTTCTAAACAGCAATTTATGATGTGGCAAAAATTTTGTGAAAGAGAGGAAATTTTTTTATGAAGAGAATCAGCGTAAATAGAGCAAGTGCTCAGAATCACACAAGAAAAATATCTGGTATTGCGAGCAAGCTTACCGCTAGTAGTTTCGATGTGCCACGGGCTACAAGAACAACTCTTTCAGCGATGGAAAATGGCAAAGAGTCATTTGCTGATTCACAGCGATTATTAATGGAACTTGCGGGGCTGTCGAGACAATCAGCGACTACTATTAGTATTATAATTCAAAATGTGATCAATATAGATCAACAAGCAGCAACTTTTTTTCCTAGTGGGGATGCACCATAACATGATAATTTCCAAAGAGTATGACGAGCTACTACTTAGAAAACAGGAATTATTGAAAGAACAAGAGATGTATATAGATAATAGAAGTACAGCAAGAAAGCTTTTTGTTAACATTGATTTTCATCATGATGTACGTAGATTAGGAGAAATGTGCGAGAATATTTATGAAAAAGGCGATAGAGGTGATAAAAAACTATTGAATTTTATAATAGAATCTCGTGAATTAATGAATAAGCAAGAAATGAATGTTGAGAAGCTTGCAGGTAAGGTTGATCGTGATTATTTTACCAAAGAAAGAAATTGCGAGGATGAATTACAAGAAGTGCAGCGCCAGTTGCGTATGTTATATATATAGTTAGGCAATGTGCGCTCTTAGATTTCAACCATATTATTGTTTTTAAGACTGGAGGAAAAAAATGAGTTTTGATTTTTACTTAGATCCGGCTGAAGTTAGAGAACGAGCCCACGAACAAATAAGAAAGTTGGAAATGGATAACGAATTGCTAAGCAGAGCAATTTACAATTTAAGTGGGTTTATATATGATGAATCACTAACAAGCCTTGCTTTAGAGGCTTTAAAACAAAAAATGAACGATATACGACTTGCAAAAACGGTTAAAAGTGCTGCAAATGACTCGCTGATCGCTGATTATCAGTTACTTGTCGAATATGTAAGATATGAAAAAGAGGAAATATTAAATGGTGAGGAGATTAGGTTGGGGATAGAGACTGCTAAAGGAATTGTATCCCGTTTACGCACAGCTCGACGGAGCTTAAGAGAAATATGCCTCATTTCCGGGCTCGAATCAGTACGCATTCTAGATATTAATGAGTCTATAGGGGATATTGATCGCCAAATCGATTATCAACAGCTTATAATAGCAGTGTTAGAGAACAAAAGAGACACATATTGGGAAATCGAGAAAATAACTAGTCGCTTATTTAATAATGATAAGCAACTACGCAGTCTAATTAGACCAGGAATTTGGGGCATAGTTAATGCAGCTAGCGGACTACCCCATTCGTATAACTCTTTTATTCTTTCAAATTGGCGTAGAAATATTTTAAGTAAAGGAAGTAACGTCTTTAAGGCAACTGAGCTAGCAAATAGAACTTTAAATGCTCTGAGAGTACTTCGTGGATGTCCTAGTGGGGTTGCCATGATAGGTGATCCAGTCAACGCCTCAACTGGGAACTTCATTTACCCAACAATTGACTTAACGATTAATGGTCGCTTTCCCTTAGTCCTCAAACGATTTTACAATTCTCGATCTGATTATGTAGGATCACTTGGCAAGGGATGGACTCATAATTATGAAATTCATCTTGTTGAGCACCTTAGTGGAAATAAAGAACTGTTGGTGAGTATTCAATTTGGTGAAGATGGTCATCAAGAGCAGTTTAAGTTGAATGAAGATGGAGGATACACAACGCCAAAAGGTAAGTTTTCAAAACTTATGAAAACAAAAGCTGGAAATCATATCCTAACATATCCAGATAAATCTTTCCATTTGTTTAACGGATTAGGGTTGGTTCAGTTGACTAGAGATAAACATGGTCATGAAACTATATTTGAATATCAAAGTGAACCTAATGAAGGATTGCTTTCTAAAGTGTCAACACCTAGTGGTCACCTTATCTTCTCATATACTAAAAATAATCAGCTTGCATCTGTAAGCGATAATTCAGGTAGGGCTATTAAATATAAGTACAGCGAAAAAAGCAATTCTCTTATTAGCTTCACAAACCTCAATGGATATGAAGCGATATATGAAGATGATGCTGAAAATCGACTAACGAAAATTACTAATGAAAGAGACCACGACATCTTGAAAAATACGTTCGATGATTATGATCGAATCATAAAACAAGTATTTCCAGATGGCTCAGTAATGGAATATATTTACGAAAAACAAGCTGATGGTACAATGGAATTTATCGAACGAAATAAAACGAAAACTTTATATAAACAAGATGATTACTATCGTACCATTGAAATTATTCACCCCGACAAAGCAAAGGAACAATTTAGGTATAATGAAAATAGTCAACGCAAAGCACATCATAATCAAAAAACACAGAAAGCACTTGCCAGTTACGATGATCGTGGAAATATGTTAACCTTTGTTAATGCGTTGGGAATCAAAACTGAATTTGAGTATACCGAACGCAATCAAGTTACCAAAGTTAAAGTAGATGGAAAAGTGAAATTGACAAAAACCTACGATCAAGAAGGCAACCTTTTAGAAGTTAACAATGCCTTAAATTATAAAACAGCACTTGAATATATGAAAAATGGTATTCCACAAACAATCATTAAGCCTGATGGCAGCAAAATATCACTAACATATGATGAACGTAAAAATGTTACCAAAATAGACATGGCTGGTGTTGTGACACAGTATAAATATGATGATTTAAATCGCCCGATTGTAAGCATTGACGGTAATGGCAATGAAACAAATTACCAATACGACGACGCGAACAATATCGTTGCTGTAAAAAATGCAGAGGGAAATACGCAAAAATATGAGTATAATGAATGCAATAAAGTAACTTCTACGACAGATTTCGCAGGTGGTGTCTTTAAACGCGAGTACAATGAATTAAATAAACCAGCTAAATTAATTGACCAACTCGGGCGAGTAACTAAATTAGAATATGATCTCATGTGGAATTTAGCCCGCGTCACTCAGCCGAACGGAGCAATAATTAATTATGAGTATAATGACTTCAACCAGCTCAAAGCTAAACACCTGCCAGATGGAGGCAAAGTCGAATATTACTACGATACTCGTGGAAATAAAATCGGTGTTGTTGATGAGTTAGGAAACAGAACCGGTTTTACCTATGATGACCTGAGTCAACTAATTGCTATAAGGAGTAAAAGTGTTAATGTGACTTGTAACTATAATGCTGAAGGTCAGATCACTTCTATAAAAGATGGAGAAAATAGCATAAATTTGACGTACGATGAAATCGGGAAGCTAACCAGCGAGCAAAATGCTATGGGTGATACTCGCAGGTACACTTATACATCATTAGGTAAAGTAGAAATGATAATAGACGAAGCGGGTCGAATAACGAGATATGACTATGAACTAGGAGGTCGATTAAAATCAATCACTTATCCTGACGGAACAAAAAATGCTTGCACATATGACTTAAACGGTAACATCAAAACAATAACGCAAAAAACGGGAGAAGAGTTAAAGTATGAATATGATTCCTTAAATAGAGTGATTAGTATCAAATCAAATCTTGGTGGAACAAAAAAATGCACGTATGATGCACTAAGCAATGTTACAAGTACAACAGATGAATTAGGTAATACCATTCATTATGAGTATACTCCAACTGGAAATCTCTCAAAAGTTGTGGATGCACTAGGTAATATTGCATTGTATACTTATGATGAGATGGATCAAATGATTGAAATTCGTCAATTAGGAAAAGATCATATTTCATTGGATACAGATCTACAAAATGTAATTCAATTAAACGAAGAGAATGAAATTCATGTTACTCGTTATGAGCGCAATAAAATGGGGCAACTAATATCAATTACCGATACTTGCGGTTATAAAGAAAACTTTAAGTACGATCTAAAAGGTCAGCTTATCCAAAAGATTGATAAAGAAGGATACCTCACTAAATATGCCTATACTTCAATTGGTGATATTAAACATATTCAATATGCGGATGGCAAAGAAGTTAAAATGAAATATAACTCACTGCGCCAACTCATTGAGATTGAAGATTGCCTTGGCGTTACTAAAATTAGCTTAGATAAACTAGGACGTGCTACCCATGTTACTGATCATAATAACAAAAAAGTATCCTACGATTGGGGCATATTAGGCGAGAAGAGAAAGATCACCTACCCAGATGGAACAGTAATTAACTACGACTATGATGAATTAATGCGACTGAAAGAAGTTGATGATGGTACTAACAAGACTAACTATTTTTACGACAAACAAAGTAGATTAATTGAAAAACTATTTCAAAATGGATTTAAAACTACGTATGCATACAATTCTATCGGTAAGATAGCAGAAATTTCACACATGAATAATGGTGAGCTACTTGATAAGTTGGAATATGATTACGACCTTGCAGGCAATAAGACAGTAACTAAAAAATATCGATGCGATTTACTAGAAGATACAGGAGAATTTTCATATTCTTATGATCCGCTAAATCGCCTACAAAATGTTGTTAAAGATGGCGAGAATTTAAGAAATTATAAGTACGATGAGTATGGTAACCGCACAAAAAAAGTCGAGCAGGGCAATGTTACAAATTATACGTATAATGCACTTAATCAACTTACTTCAACAATTGACACAACTAATGATTCGAAGCGGTTTATTTATGATAAGCGAGGAAATGTAGTAACAGAATATAAGAACGAAACTCTTGTTAATCAATATGAGTTTAGTTCTCTTAACCGATTAGAAAAAGCGATTAATCATGAGACAAATCAACAGACTACGTATCGCTATAATGGATTAGGTCATCGTGTAGGTCGAACTAGTCGAACTATCGGAATTTCTAAGCCTCCTCCAATCAAATATATTGATGATGTACTAGATATCACAAAGCCCTATCACAATCTTCTTGAGCGTGGCGGTGTCAATTATATTTGGGATACGAATTTGCTATCTGCCATTTATGATGATGTGACACAAGACTATTTACTTGATAGTGCTGGTAGTCCAATTCGCGTAAGTCAAGATGTTGTGGCGTATGATGAATTCGGGAATTTACTAACTGAGTCAAAAAACAATCAGCCATTTGGATTTACAGGCTATCAGTTTGATAATGCTACGAACAAATGGCATGCTCATGCTAGGGAATACGATGGAGTAACAGGTAGATTTATAAGTGAAGATGTGGTTAAAGGTCTATCTCATCAACCTCTGACACAAAATCTTTATGTATATTGTTTTAATAAGCCCCTTAATTTTGTTGATTTAGATGGTAATTGGGGTTATGATGAACATTACGAGATTACAAATTTAGCAGCTCAATTGCTAGGTTTTTCAGACGGTGGTGATTTTGTTAAAACTTTTCATCGAAATAATAAGTCCATCGATGAGTTGCTCTTGTGGCCTTGGAGAATTACTCATTTTTACCAGCACCATTTGGAGCACCAAGTATGCATATTGATCATAGTTGGTTTTGGCAACAAGATTCGAGGCTAACTCATACAGAAAAGTACCTAAACAGAGCAATTGCCATTTTTCCCGATGACCCAGAAAGAGCTTTACTTTATCTTGGAAGGGGATCACATCCTTTACAAGATAAGCACGCACACGGTCAAATCGGATCTGGACTAATGCCAGGCTGGGCATGGGGGATACCAGGGGGATTGATTTTTGGACCAAAAGGCGCGGTGGCAGGATGGGTCGGTGGTCAGCTTGGGCATGCTCATCATTCTATCTTGCCAAGCTGGATTGGATTAGGTGATCCTGATGGTCTTAGTTATGACTGGGCAGATGATGGAAAAAGGCGTTTACGAAGGATTCCTTATGAATGGAGAGATAATGAGGCTGGCAAGAAATACTTAGTCGGAGCTGACTTACGGTTTAACGAGAGATTTATTGCCGCAGTATTAGATACAGAGGCTTATTTAAGATATTTCATGGAGGCTACTGGCTTCTCGGTGAAGGATAGTTTGTATTAACATAGCAAAATCAATTGACAAAAATCCTTTAAACTGAGTTAATAATTGTAGTGTAAAATGTAGGGTTAGCAGTAAGAAGAAGTGAGTGTACACATGCAAATAGTGATTTTGCACCTAAAAAGTAACATTGCAAAAGTTGCATTTTATTTTTTAAACTCGTTCCCCAGAAAGGAAGTCTCAAATGCTAAAATTAACAAACATCAAAAAATCCTACAAAACAGCTGACTTCACCCAAATCGCCCTAAACGATATTTCAATCTCCTTTCGCGATAATGAATTCGCTGCAATCCTCGGACCTTCTGGCTCTGGTAAAACAACTATGCTCAACATAGTTGGCGGACTAGACCAATACGAATTAGGAGACCTAGAAATCGAAGGTACATCTACTAAGGAGTTTAAAGATCACGATTGGGATACTTATCGAAATAATAGAATCGGCTTCGTTTTCCAAAGCTATAACCTAATTCCTCACCAAACAGTTTTAGCAAATGTCGAATTAGCTCTAACTCTTAGCGGTGTATCTATCAATGAGCGGCACGAAAGAGCAAAACAAGCTTTAACTGAAGTGGGGCTCGGTGATCACGTTCACAAAAAGCCCAGTCAATTAAGCGGTGGGCAAATGCAACGAGTAGCAATCGCTCGTGCTCTAATCAACGATCCAGAAATCCTACTAGCAGACGAACCTACTGGAGCTCTTGATACGAAAACGAGTACTCAAGTTATGGATTTACTTAGCGAAATTGCAAAGGATCGTCTAGTTATCATGGTTACCCACAACAGTGAGTTAGCTAAGGAATATGCTAACCGTGTTGTCCATCTAAAAGATGGGGATATTGTTTCGGATACGAACCCTTTTGACCCACACACAGATGAGGTTCAGACTGGTCGGGAAATCAGAAAATCTAGTATGTCCTTCATGACTGCGGTTTCTCTTTCCTTTAGTAACTTAATGACCAAAAAAGGGCGTACTTTGGTGACAGCATTAGCTGGTTCGATCGGGATTATTGGTATTGCAGCTATTATTGCTTTAGCAAATGGAATCAATGCTTACATCCGTAGTGTAGAAGAAGATACACTTAGCTTATATCCTTTGACTATTCAAACTGTCGGTTTTGATCTAGGCGGCTTGATTGGCGGGCATGAAGGTGGAACTAGAGTTGAGGTGGGGGATGGTTTGGTGCAGGAGGCTCGAATATTAGAAAACATGTTTGCTCTGCGGAGCAATAATGATCTAGCTTCCTTGAAAGTGTATTTTGAAGATAATTGGGAGTTTATTGACCCCTTAGTGAACGCGATCCACTATATGTACGATATTACACCACATATATTTCTAAGCGATACGAATGACGAACCTCAACAAGTAAATCCTGATCCTATTTTTGCTAATATGGGCATGGGAGGAGATGGTATGGGAGCTATGATGGGATTCGGTGGTGGCTTCGGGATGAATGTCTTTAGCGAAATGCCTGGAAATATTGAGATGTTTGAGCAGCAGTATGATATTCTTGCTGGCTATTGGCCTGATAATTATGACGAAGCGATTCTGATCCTTTCCCATAGTGGACGATTATCGGATTTGGAACTTTATTCCATGGGCTTGCGCGATCGAGCTATCCTGGCGGATATGATGGATGCTTTAATGACTCAAACGGTCGCGACCCTTGAAACTGATGAAGGTCTAGAGGTTTTTACTTACGACGAGTTGCTAGCAGTTGAATTTAGAGTCGTTAACCCTTTTGACATGTTTCAATATGACGATACATTTAATGTTTGGATCGACCAATCTGAGAATGATGATTTTATGAGGTCTTTACTTGAGGACAGTACAACTTTGCGAATTGTTGGAATTGCGCGACCAAGTCCAACGGCTACTGCCACGGCACTTTCAAGTGGGATTAATTTTACTCCCGAGCTAATTGACCACTTAATGATAGAAGCAGCGAATGCCGGAATTGTTTTGAACCAGATGGCTAATCCGAGAGTTAATGTTTTTACAGGAAGAACTTTTGCTGATGAAGCCGAAGAAAATGTCTTCGATTTTTCGCGATTAATCTCCATTGATGAGGAAGCAATAGATGAGTTACTTGCCATTGAGGTAAGCGCGATGGAGCTAGATTTTTCTAACTTTAGTTCTAATTTTGATTTCGACTTTGATTACTTTGATTTCGATTTAGATTTCAACTTTGACTTTGATCTAAACGCACTTAACTTTGACTTAAGCGGATTTGATTTTGATTTCGATGTTGATGCAAGTATTATAAATTTCGATATGGGTGCTCTAGGTGATTTAGATTTCGACGTTGACTTTGATTTAAACTTAGGTTTTGCGGACGTCACCCTCCCGCCTTTTCCTATTGACGACCTAACAGGCGATCTTGCCGGACAGTTCAACATACCCACAGATGCATTGCTTGGAGTAATAACTGGCGTTATGCAAGACTTTTTCATTGAAGCTATCCAAAGTGATATTACAGATCCAGCCGATCTAATTTTAGCCTTAACAGATCATATGGCACAACCTACAGTACAAGAAGCCATTAATACAGGGTTGCTGGAAATAATTGAAGAGTCTGCTATACAAGAGCAAATTATCAACTTCACACAAGTCTACGTACAAGAGACAGTTGGTGATTATGTGGAACAACTTGTAGAAATTTTACAAATCCAAATCCAAGATCAAACTCAGCAGCTACAAAATCAAGTAGGTTTATTGCAAAATCAAATCCAGCAGCCAATAGCCGAGGCAACATCGGCGATGATCGAGGAATTAACTTATCAAGTTGCTGTGCAAATGGAACAAGTAACATCCCAGATGACTCCGCAAATTGGCGATGTATCCTATATGCTGGGTAGTCAAATGGAAACTGTAACAGATGAGATGGCAGTCCAAATGGAAACCGTAATGGCTGAGGTAGCAGCTCAAATGGAAACCGTAATGGCTGAGGCAGCAGTTCAAATAGAAGAAGCCATGACTGAGTTAACAGAACAATTTGAAGGAATCGATCCCGATCTTATTGCCGATGCTTTTCAATTAGAGATGGATGAAGAAGAAATTTTTTTGTTAATGACTGCAATGATGAATCCCATTGAAAATACGTATGAGCGGAATTTAGAACTTTTAGGATTTGCCGATCCCGAGATTCCTGCTCAAATAAATATTTACCCACAAAACTTCGAATCTAAAGAAGAAATTTTGGATATTTTAGATAGTTATAACGAACGTATGGAAGCTCTAAACCAGCCAGAGAAAGTAATCCAATACACTGATTTAGTCGGTGCCTTGATGTCATCGGTCACAGATATTATCAATATGATCAGCCATGCACTGATTGCTTTTGTCGCTATTTCTTTGGTAGTTTCTTCTATAATGATCGGCGTTATCACCTATATTTCCGTTCTTGAACGAAAGAAAGAAATTGGTATTTTGCGAGCGATTGGAGCAAGCAAAAGTAATATTCGTCGCGTATTCAATGCTGAAACTTTAATTGTCGGCTTTGTCGCGGGAGTGCTAGGTGTTTTAATTACTTTGATTATCATTGCTATTGCCAATGTTATTGTTTTAAATCGCTTTGATATTGAACGTATTGCTCGTTTGCCCGCATCAGCGATGCTGATATTGGTTGTAACTAGTATGTTTTTAACTTTTATCGCCGGATTGATTCCATCATCAGCTGCTGCAAGGAAAGATCCAATTGAAGCTTTGCGTAGTGAGTAAGAAAATGTCATGCAGCATCTGCATGACATTTTTTAAGCAAAAATTTCCCTTATCTTCTCAACATCATTGGTCATCGCAAGGGCTAGCATCAACGCAATTCGCGCCTTCTGCCCGTTCAAACTACGCGCCAAAATAACCCCCGCGTTCTTCAAATCAAGGCCACCGCCTTCATAACCATACGAGGGCATAATCCGTCCCAACGGGTTTCTCGACACCAAAACTACTGGAATTCCTGCAGCAATTGCCCCATGAATTCCCGGCATCATCCCAGGCGGCACATTTCCACGCCCCATCCCTTCAATCACAATCCCCTTCACCCTCTCACTCACCAAAAAATTAAGTACCTGGTCATCCATTCCAGCTGCAACTTTTATTAGTGCAACATCTGATGTGATAGTATCAGTATTAATAAAGGAGGAGGTAAAAGTTTGATTTCGATAGTATATAACATTATTTGAATCGACGATTCCCAGTGGTCCGAATTCCAACGATTTAAAGGTATCAAGGCTCATCGTATGGGTTTTAGTTACTTCACGAGCGTCGTTAATTTCATCATTTAGTACAACTAGAACACCTCTGTTGGTCGAGTCGTCACTAATAGCTGTTAAAATAGCAGATGCTAAATTACTTGGTCCATCATAGCCGAGTTCAGAAGCACTGCGCATTGAACCAGTAATAACAACAGGCTT
>Ga0131853_10025837_pt1 | contig 10573 bp, 10 predicted proteins | sample TergutLab28metaG_FD_92764 | JGI IMG/M metagenome (GOLD analysis project Ga0131853, IMG submission 92764) | Labiotermes labralis P1 segment gut microbial communities from Petit-Saut dam, French Guiana - Lab288 P1 (version 2) (version 2) | ecosystem: Host-associated > Arthropoda: Insects >... | reverse complement strand
CTGGATTGGGTTGGCCCAGGATAGGGACAGGTGGCGGACGCTTGTGAGTGCGGTAATGAACCTTCGGGTTCCATAAAATGCGGGGAATTTCTTGACTAGCTGCAAACCAGTTAGCTTCTCAAGGACTCTGCTCCATGGAGTAAGTATGTAAGTAATGTTTCCATGAAAATGGTCCTTCGCTGTTAACTTTATTATCACAGAACTGCGTGGCTTGTGTGAAGAAGAAGCATGCAGAAATGGACCACAGTTGTTACTTCTCTTGTCATTATTACTTTCACCACAGGACTATAGCATTTGAATTTTGTTTGTCATGCATGTAATTTAGTATCTCCACTAGCAGCTAGTCTTTGATGTTGGATTTAAACTTTATACAGGCTAGGCATAATTACTTTGCTTATAAAACTTACCCTATGATCAGTACAGCATCAGGCTGGGGTTCCAAGTACACTGTAGAATGCGTCTGTCTGTTGTTACAAATGTAAAAGATCTGTAATGTTTTGCATTAAATAGCTGGTTGTTACTTAAGTTAATACATTTTCTATATAATAAGTTTTTCTGTTCATTGTAATTAGCATATTATAATTGGAGTTAGACAAAACTGTGTGTAAATGTGGGTCTCCTTTTTTCAGTCATAGTGACAGAGAAGACCAATATTCTCCTCAGATATCTGCATCAACAATGGGATAAAAAGGTATGTCACAATGTACAAGAAACTTCTAGGATCAGTTGATGGTCTTTTTTCGGTTTCTGCATTATGTAGTAGATGGGAGATGAGTGACAAATGCTGGTTCATGTGGATGCTGAAGTGGTTGGGAAGAAAGGAATGTGTCAATTATTTGGGAAAGCTGGAAGATATTTAGCCATTCAGAGTAATGGGAGGGGGAGGCAGATCGTCAACTGATCATCACCTCCAATGAAAACTGAAAACTAATGGAATATTCATGTGGGATGATTGGGAAGTTTCTGGAACTTGGTTGTAATTTGTTAAAAATAGGATATGTACAGAATGAAAGATAGTCATCCTGAAAGTTCTGCCCTTCTGCACATACATATTTGGTTCAGTGGTCTGGCCATTGCTGGAAGCATGTCTGCAGCCCTCTTTTGATATTGCTGGCTGTGAGACTTGCTGTCTTGTCTGTTTAATTTTTTTTGTGGATGCCCAGTCCTGAACCCCTGGAAGAACCAGGCTTTGTATATAGTGAGATCTGGAGAATATGGTGGTTTGGGGTTGCTGGAATTTGTCTCTTCACCAAATACTATTGCACTGTGGGGGAGGTGTGACAAGGAGCCTTTTCATGGTGCAGTGTTTGTTTCCCCATTTTTCTGGCCTGCTCTGCTGAATGGAATTGCTCAAATGCTTTAGAACTTTGATATAAAAAGCAGAATTCGCTGTTTTACAGGGACAAGTTACACTAAACCCAATTTCTTTTAGAAAAAAAAAAGGGCAACGTACCTATAGTGTAACATTGAGGCGCATTCATGCAACCATTGTTGCAGTGGAAAAGCATTACGTATTACATATTCAGGGAGTGTGTGTTTGTAGCCCTAGGTATCCAGCATGCAATGTGCATGTACTGTATTGTCATTTGTGGCCCGCCCAGCTCTACCATATTTTTCCACATTATCTCATGAATGGCATGATTTTTTTTAAAATAGTTATTGAGTATAAAATGTGTGTTTTGACTTTCTCTACAACTGTTGTCTGAAACATTTCTCATTCTCAGAAGAAGTGAGTGACATATGATTAAAAAATGTACATTATTCTTCATGTAAAGTACCCATTCTTCTTGTCCAGTTTTAATGAAATTTGAATTTTTTTGACAGATTTTCAAAAAATACTAAGATAACAAATTTCATGAGAATCCAACTAGTGGGGGATGTGGACAGGCAGACGGACAGACAGACTTGATGAAGCTAATAGTCACTTTTTGCAATTTTGCAAACACACCTTAAAAGTGATGAGCATGATTTTCTGCTTAGATTTTGTGACCTGCAGCTTTTTCTTTCTTGGTGACATGTTGGCATGCCATCGAGGACTGATGTTTAATCCCAAGATCACAGGCAAAGACCCAGTTCATGTCCAGTAATAATCTTAAGTGGGTGGTGTGCTTCTTGCATTGACTTTTTTTAGGATTCAACAGTAATCGCCTTGCTAATCTCCATCTGGCCCTCTGAAACAGCACAGATTTTTCGTGCACCCGCATGTTTGCACATACAACACTCACTCACTCTCACTCTCCCCCCCCCCTGCTATGCATTGGAAAGTGTTTCAGAATGCTCTTATGAACCCACGTGTATGGGATGCCAGTTTTGTTTGCTGTTTGTCCAATGGTCATAAACTGATATGGTGTTCACAATTGTGGGAACTTTGGCCAGATTTTCTTGGTTCCTTGATATTGCTAGTCTGCCACTCTGCTCCCCATCTTGTAGTGAGTCTATGCTGTTTTTAAAAAAGTTGTACACCCTTGTTGTGCTCCATGGCTGCCTGGGGTACACTGACATGTCTCAGCCTCTTTCAGATTGTGCACAGTCTCACCCTGCTAACTTAACCCCCCCCCCTCCCCTTTCCACTTTAACAGGAAGTATCATTATATCAATTCTGCTGTATTCAGGAAAGTTAGTGATCCTCATACATATGTGTGATTTATTAATATCAGTTTCTTTGTTTACCAAATGTTAGTAAATTGTTGACATTTATACTGTTTCTTTGTTTTCCATTTGAAATATATGTTTCATATAGTCCTTTTTATTTTATGTAACGATGGGAGAAAGCTTGTACACTTGTCTGTCATTGAGGAAAAGAAAGGGACATAGACTGGAATGGAAAGAATGGAATATAATAGACAGTGGATTCAAGGCCTTTTGGTACTGATGCACATAGGCCTTGATGGGTGCTTTATGCCCCATAGGCTGAAGTGCAAGTCATGGGAGCCCTGTCCCTTTAATAAAGTTCCAGATATCCCCCATACTTAGCCATTTGACATCCTCAGGGTCCAAGAAAAAGGAACACAATATGTGTGAGTGTCACAAAAGCTTCGCACTCACACAAAACATGGTGTGAGGTCTCCTCCACTGCCCCACACCTCCTGCACACCGGGCTATTGGTCAGCCCAATTTTGTCGAGGCAACTTCTCAGGGTGTTATGTCCAGTAAGATGGCCAGTAACTACCCTGGATTGCATCCTATCAAAGGACGATAGCCTTGTCTTAGCAGCAGGATTACGGCCCTCAGTTCTTAAGCCTGTGACTGGAATCAGAAGATGATCATGTTGCATTTGCCAGTAAGGATTTAGAAAACAAAATTATAGTCTGGGTACTGATACTCAGGATTTGCTTAATTTTTAAATTAGTTGTCAGAACCACAACTTTCTTAGTGTTTTAGTTATTTGTGTACATTGAATTAATTAAAGGGTTTCTATGTAGTTAACTGTTACAGATGTGAGAGCACTAGACTCCAGTCAGTCAGTGGGACCTATTTCAGGGTTGTGGGAGAATGGGAAGGGTCAGTATTGTAGAATAGTGTTTGGAAGACAGAACATGAGTTTTATATGCCTGTGGTGACCAGTTTAATATATCAGCAAAGCAAGATTGAAAACCACTGTTTGTAATGGTGCTTTATTATAGGTTTTCGCAGTGCAGTGCTCTTTTACTTTCATTGTGCAGGAAATGTGTTATAAAAGTACAGGGCATGTATGGTGCAAAATTTGCAGTCTCCAGAGATGAAATACACCATGTACTTGTACTGTCTGTACATATTTTCATTGTTGTAATATATGGAGTTATTAAGTTTTGAAACTAACACACAGTATTTGAGGATTGGATGAGAATGTAAGACCCTGTTTCAGAATTCTCAGAAGAAGAGAGACCACATGACCCTTGAGACACCTGAGGAGTCTGGCTCAAGGAAAAGGCCACGCCTTGACACTACTGCTGCTGGCAGTTCTCCATAATTGTTACTAATGTCCCTATGTGTTTCATATCATCTGCTGGCGCTTTCCATCTTCCTGTGCCATTCACCTGTTTATATGCATATTGCAACAAAATTAACAGCAAGGATGGTATTATGTTTGTGAGTTTTTCAAGATGCTTCACTTTTCTGGATTTAATCAGAGCTTTTTAAATCTTAAGGTATTTAAATCTTCCAAGTTGTCGTACTTGTTTTTATGAGAAATTATTTTGTAAGAAGCATCAGCTGCTCTCCATCATTTTGTTTGTTGTGACAGATTTGTTTCTTGCTATTCTAGCAACTGTTGCTACTCGTGTACATTAATTAAATGCTGGTTTGTCAGTTGTCAGTTATGCAACTGTGTACAGGTCTGAATTATTACATACTGCTATGTGTATGTATATGTGTGTATATATATATATACACACACACACACACACAACATATATACACACACACACACACATACACAACACACACACACACACACACATATGTATATCTTATGTTAAGTTTAATCTTTTTGTGTAAATCTAAAGTAAAAGTGGAACTGAATCTTTAAAAGGAATATTCCTGGAACTGGAATTGGTGTGCACATTCTTTTGTGAAAAATTTTCTGACATAGAATCAAAGGAAATCAAACAACAGTGATGTGTTTCTTTGTTATGAGTCCTATTAATGGATGGTGCACATTTTCTGTGAGAATATTGTTTAGTTATTGACCCTCTTCAGCTTTATTTTAAAGCCAATATGTGGACATTACAATCCCACCACTGTGCTTTAAAATAGTTTGTATGTATCCATGGCCAATTGCCAGTCAGTTTCCTGAAGGGTGTAACATTCAAATATAAGGTGTACTGAAATCAAAAGAATGGAATTAGATACTCTATAATGTATGATTCTTATGAATATGAATGATATGTGTATGACAAAGCAATAGTTTTATTTTATTCCTTTTAATCCTTGAAACATAGGGAATTATTGAAGCTTGACATCTGCCAGTGCTGGGAGATCAGGGATTGTAAACAATGTGTCAGGAAACCTGTTATGATATGTAAGGTTTAGGCTTGTGAGGGTGATTGAATTGGAGCATTATGCAGTACTTAGTATATCATTATCCTTGCATTTCAGCATTGATTCAGTAAGCAAAGGGAACCATAACTTACATTGCAGGAATTTTCTTATGCATGGAGCTACATATTTCAGATTACAAGTTGTCACATTGCCTGTTTGTTGACATTTGTCATTTGGGAATAGTTATTTTAAATGTTCTGTTAGTGTGGAGTAGGTAGCCATATTTCAGTTTGGGAGTGACATTGTATTGCTTAGGAACAGGGAATTTTGAATCTGGGTTTACAAGGCTGGCAGCCATGTTTCAACTTAGGATTAATATTATTGGTGTTGAAGAGTGCAGTTTCTGCAACTGTGCCATGCACGTGAGAAGTGTACTCTGATCTTGCACCAGACATTGAAGTTACATTGTCAGGCCTTGTGTCATATCAGGTGTCCCAAGTGTTTGAAGTTCTGTCCTTTGGTATGTTTTCACAATACAACTTATGGAATTGAGTCAGATTTTTGCAAATGGATATCATGTTGATGACCATTTTGCAGAAGCTGATATTTTCAAGCACCAATTCAGCAACTGGCCTGTCTATAATGAAATAGACTATGTTGCAACTTTGTACAGGGATATAGGCTGATCTATGTGATTCCTGACTAGATGAGAACCCCCAGACAAAATTACACTAAACATGGATTCAACTTGGGTGTGCTGTGACATGTCATATGCTTCGCAATTATTCATTTTGATCCGTAGTCACCATATATATATGCTAGTAACTGCACTGTAATTAGATATAACAAACAAAGCATCATAAACTTCGACATCTTTCAGCCTTTCTCTACCATCTCCAGGGAAGAATTCAACAGAGAAAAATGCATGAATGGCTGGTTACAACATGAATGTGCATGCTACAGTTAAAATACATGGAGGAGGTTTACCACCTATTTATCATTGTATCTAATTGTAGTGCAGTTGTTGGTAATATATGGTGTCTTAACTCACTGCATGGATAATTTAAAATGTTGTTTCAAAGTGTTCAGGCAACACTCTCCAAAATAAGGGATTTGTGGATTTTCCAAACCAAGCTTAGTTAATACTGGTACCTACCCATGTGAGTTTAGTTGTGTCATGTCTTTATACTGGAGTCTATGCTTAGGGTCTTCTTAGAAAATTTAATATGTTAATTAATAAAATCATGAGATGGTTTAATATGAAAGTGCTTCAGTTAAAAACTGGGCATAAGAGTGGAGTTTTGGACATTATATTTGTAGGCAAGTTGTGAAGAAATACTCAACGTCTTTTCCTTCTCTGGCACTACAACCTGATTCAGGCTGTCACCACCTCATCTACACCTCTGCTCTGGTTCCTGTATGTGGCATTTCGGGAATTACCTAACAATTTGGTTAATTCTGAATGGGGAGGGATTGCAGCAGCAAAAGAAAGAAAGTTATGTAAAATAAAATAAATCTGTTAATGGCCTGGTTCTGAAAATTCTCAGATTTGTAGCTCTTGGGCCAAGTGCCAAGTGTGCGGGTGGAGTTGCTATGTACACAGGCATGGAAATTTTAACACAGTTTTCTGTAATTGTGCGATTGTTTAGGTGAAACTGCCGGTGGGAAACCTAGAGGTGACCTACCTTGAAATGAATTCATGTAATAATCACACCTGCAACAATCTGAAAATATCAAAATGGATATTAAAGTAATTTAATAATTTGGAGTTTTATGAAAATTTGGTTACAGTGACAACAGTGTCATCCTGTGCTCGTGAAGTGGACCCATAGTGGCCGCAGTACCAAGACACTGTCTTACCCCCACCCCCCTCCGTCAAAGAAAAATAGAAGGAACATGCGTTGGTGTGTGAATATCGAACCTCATTAGCTCTGTAAGAACAGTAGAGAAAAATATTTACAGAAGTAGTAGATGCAAGCAAAACAAACACTATTTTTGCGAAGTTTTCATTGCAGTTGAATAACCAGGATTATTAAAGTCCGTTCTTGCGCCTGTCCGTCTTTAACGTGACTAATGCAAATTCTTAAGCTATGGAAAAATGGCACTTTCTGGCCCCCAACTTCTTGCCAACGTTCTAGTACTGAAGAAAGGAAAAGGTATGGGTGAAAACAGTTCGGATAAACGTGAAATTTTGAATAATATTTTGTTTTCATTTTTCTTTCATTTGTTGTCAGTCGTCTTAATAAGGTATGGTTTTGGCGTTCGATAAACCACCAAGATATATTTTAAATAATAATGTGTGAAATGTTAGGTGCATGGAAATTTAGGAAGAAGACAATATGATGTTAAGTAAGCAATAATCTTAACACAGTGACGATCAATGTGCGGCCTGTAAGTATCACGCTGCCCGCCTGTCGCTTTAGTGTGGTCCTGAAAATAAGCATGTAATTAAATTTCTTACATTCTTGTTCACTTGTGGGATAGGGAATTTTAAATTTTAAGTATAATTCTTGTTTTTGAGCGCTTCGTATCGTCAGGTCGCCGGTGTTCATTACAAAACCTAGTTCTGTAAATGAACTCTCCAGCATGATCTTGTAATACTGACTGAGACGCTTCAAAACAATGAGCTAATAGGCACACAATTTTTGAAAACTCGGGATTGTATTTTCACATTTGTACCGTGCATCCTGTTACTATTAAAGTTTTTTTATTACCAACTGATGCACAAGGGAATTGTTCTCAAAGGAGTATTAAAATTTACATTAAAATTATAATAGCTCCAACATGTTTCGGTGTGATCACCATCATCAGGTAGCGTACTGTGTGAGCTTGCTTTTAATACTCCTTTGAGAACAATTCTCTTGTGCATCAGTTGGTAATGAAAAAAACTTTAATAGTAGCTCGGGATAGTAAATTTGTGTTCTGTAGTTGAAGCTCTTCCCTGTACAATATATAATTTATTTCTACGAAAGAATTTTACTGTGATATAGTACTTTATGAAATAACATTAAAATATTCTATTGAATATACCGTCTGACACAACACATATACAAGTTCTCCAGGTTTCTAATATAACATTTTAATGAAACACAACAGGGCTGAATCACCTTAAGAAAATAAAATTAACCTAGAATTTCGTGTACGTTATAATATTGTATTTTCTTTGCATGTTTCAATCGAAACTGCAGCACCTATTCTTACAAGTGGCTGCCGGAGTAGCGTCATCGAAATAGCGACTCGCTACGGGCTTGACGGTTCGGGGTTCGAACCCCAGTTGGGACGAGGTTTTCCGTATCCGTTCAGACGGGCTCGAAAGCCCATCCATCCTCCTGTACGATTGGTGCTGAGTGTCTCTCCCCGGGGTATAGCGGCGAGGGAGTGGCTTTGATCACCCAACCCCATCTAATGCCTAGGCTAAAGAAATAGTAGAGGTATACCTCCGCTCCTCCTCTGGGCCTTTGTGGTCTGTTGTAGGGCAAACATTCCCTTTTTTACGTTTATACCTTAGAGTTGCCGTAAATACTGGTACTTGACAACGTGCATCGACGTTTTACATTTGTGTCTAATGAAATGCTTATGTCTAGCAGGTGGCATTCCTCCCTTCATTTGCAAGCAAGGTAAGGCTGCACCTCTTTGCTGCAATTCGGTGAAAGCACTTTGTGTAATCGCTCTGTGTGATGCAGCTGTCCGGTTCTGTGACCATCCACCATTTCCTAATTTAATATTTCTGATGTTCCTGCATTATAGGTCTACCTGCTACTGGAGTTTGTTGTGAATCCCACGCGCACTGACTCCTCAATTCCGGAGCAACTTCCATGGGGTATGGCGTCACACAGCTTTCTTTTGTATTAGACCGTTTAATGGCATTATCTCATCGCGGCCAATTTTAAGGTACTAGTTCGGCATTTGCCAGGAGGGACTTAGGAAAAGAGGAGTACCCTCAGGATATAAGGTATCCAGGAAGATCCCTGGGTCTCCCGAGGATGAGGCAGGTGAGCTACCCACGAGCTTCGGTGTGATTATGTTCGTAGTAAGTAAATAGTAAGGCAAGGAAAAATAATCGTGTTGGCGCTTTGGCTTACTGCGTTGCAAGGCAGGAGTGCCTAAATCCCGGACGACTAAATTTTGTACGATGCCGCATGATATTTGTGAGTCCTCAACATGGAACTTGTTCATGCCATCATTCTGGCGCCTAAAAATTTGAGATGGCTTGTAGATTTTTTGAAGATTTTTGCACCCCTGTGAAGGTTTTCTAAATCACTGAAACAAGCGGTGGGTGTCCCATGTGGGACAAAATATCGAGGCTTCTGTCATAACAGAAGTAAGGTCTGTGCTCTTCTGGGAAATTACGCAGCGTATAGCGGTAATTGCTTATCGACGTTTCGGGACAACCTGTCGGTCCCAACTACTTTCTTCTTGCTTTCTTTTTGGATTCTTGACTCTTCAAGATGAAACCACTAGGTTTTCCCGAAACGTTGGTAAGGAATTGCCACTGTTCGCTACGTAATTTCCCAGGAGAGCGCAGATCTCATCTACTGCGTGGCGGAAGCCTGAATTCACGCATAACAGAAGTAGTCGGGAGGCATTCGTTCCTTAGCCGGAGTTCAGACGTGGTGTCAGCCGTTAAGCCGCTTAAGTCCGCACGGTTAAACGAACAGGCAGACAGTAATGATTAATTCTTATGAGCAACGGGATGTTGCGTTGTGTATGAATCAGTGCTCAACAAATGTTGACTCATTCTAAAGTGGTGCAGATCTTGCAAAGCATGGACAAGCAGCCGAGTCCCGACGCTCTGTGGATGGGTACTGGACGAGGTCGTCAAACTGCGTGTTAGTCACAGTATTTCACTTCCGCTGTTGCAGTTTCGATTCAAACTGATGCCATCCTCTGATATGTCGGTATTTTGAAATGATGGGAGGGAGCGAAGTGAAACCAGCAACACAGTACGAGGCTCATTCACAAAGTAAGTGCCGTTTCGCTGTAAAAAAAATCTAGTAAGATTTCGTATAAAATTTTATTGTTATCAGATTCTACATTCTTCAAACTATTTTTCCACATATTCGCCGCCATTATTGAGGCACTTATCGTAGCGGGGCACACGTTTTTGTATACCCTTCTCATAGAATGCGGCCGCCTGCGATGCATCTTTCAGGTCATAGAGTAGAGTCCTTGAAATGTGAGGAAAGTGCAGGCACAGATCAGAAATTGTGAAACGTCTGTGGTCACGCACTCTTTCGTTGACCTTAGACACCAAATCATCATTCACCACTTCGTGACTCATCGTGGACGTTCTCTCGTCCTTCATTGAACATCCGAACCCATTTCCTAACCATGCCATCACTCATCGCATTGTCACCATACACTTGACAGATATGGTGATGAATCTCACTTGGTAGCACATTCCCAGCTTTCAAAAAACGAATTACAGACCGTATTTCACAGTCGGCGGCCCCTTCAATTATCTTAAACATGTTTAACGCACAGGGACAAGCATAAACATAACACGAATTTCACGAAATGGCGTCTGTGACTTCTCAATTGATAGAGGAAGTCACTGCACATGCGCAAAGTGACAGTCTCGAGGATGCGCGAGAGATATGCGCAGACGGTACTT
>Ga0131853_10025836_pt1 | contig 10573 bp, 8 predicted proteins | sample TergutLab28metaG_FD_92764 | JGI IMG/M metagenome (GOLD analysis project Ga0131853, IMG submission 92764) | Labiotermes labralis P1 segment gut microbial communities from Petit-Saut dam, French Guiana - Lab288 P1 (version 2) (version 2) | ecosystem: Host-associated > Arthropoda: Insects >... | reverse complement strand
GGTTATGTCCTGTAGCTTGGTATTGGTTACTATGAAATTGGCATCGTCAGCGAAAAGTACTGGTGTTACATTATTATTTACAATATATGGTAAATCGTTTATATAGAGTATAAACATTAGAGGACTCCATGTTTTACCAGGGCCCATCGAGAGGTGCTATTGGCATTCAGGGAGCTTCTAATCCTGACTCTTTGAAACCGACTGCTTAAGTAAGATGTAATCAATTTCCCAGCTAGTCCCACGATACCATAGTGTTTAAGTTTAGAAATTAATATCTCATGATTTAGAGTATCGAAGGCCTTTGATATGTCACAAAAAATACCATATACGCTTTCTTGATTGTTTATGCTTGTCAGGATTCGATTCGTTAACTTAAACATTGCTAGCTCATGGATGCTTACAATAATAATAATAATAATAAAGTGTTTTCAAATGTCTTGTGCTTATATACCTTTGCATGTGGTACACATACTCAAAATTACATCTTCTGACAGGTACATGTAAATTACCTTACATGTAAATGAGCTGGAGTAGCATAGTCGGTATAGCGACTAGGCTAGGGGATTCAAGTCTTTGTAGGGGAACAGATTTTTCTCTTTTCCAAAACCATAACTAAAGTGTCTGATTTTTCATAACGAATGAAAAAAAAGGAAAAAAGAATTTTTCAGAAACCTGGCTATGAGATACTCTGAAACTGCAGTTCACCCAATCGCAGCTTTGAGATAAGTGCAATGTAAAGGCACCTACGTTAATCAGAATTTTCCAACTATGGGTATCATACGCAATTTTGTGTCACTTACTGTCACACAATACATCACATTTCAACATAAAAAAGTCAGTAGGAAAACTTCACTTGCACGTAACAAATATGTCACGTTGTCCCAACGTAAACACTGAAGGCATATACGAGACATTCATAACCATGGCACTACATAGAGATGAGAGGTTAGCCTCACACCCAGGCTACTTTACTGCTGGGAAAAGATCCCTTAGCACCCACAGCAGCAGGAGTGTTGGCACCAGAACCTGTCTGGAAATTTTACAGAACAGCAATATCTCTTGCTCCAGCCACGAATCGAAACCTTGATTGTCCAGCCCGTAGCAGTTACTATGCTATCCTGACTCCTCCTTAACTTCAGTGTTAATAACTGAAAACAGAATTGTTACTGTGAGCTTTGTCCTAAATCACATTAGTCTGAGAACAATGCAGTATAAATAAGAAGTGTAATTTCCAAATTCTAACTTAGATGAGTAACATGTTGATACAGATGACTTGTAAACAACATTAAGAACATAAAAGTGCTGTTAAACCTCTATCCATCCTTCCCTATGTTTCATTTTTCCAGCATGTTTTGTACATTTCCTCTGGTACTGAAAAATCGCTAATACAAACAATGTACAATTATGTTCGATGTACTGTTCCTTGAAATGTCATATTACTAAATCACAATCAATTCAGAATTCTTGCTTGTAACCTACAATATTCCCATAATTATATTATCTGAGAAAACAGCAGCAAAAGTAACTGGAATTTACTGTAGCAATAACTTGCCTATACTGGTAATTACCGTTTACTTATGAAATGTTGCCACCCTTCGGCCATGTATCAATAATGGTTGAACAGCAGACAGGAGAAGAGGCTGAAGCTGTAAGGTAGCCAATGTGACAACTACATTCTAAATTTTTAGCATAGTATCATCACATCATTTTGTTCCCTTCACTGTGACCAGTTCAGCAACTAACAGCTGTGTGAGTGTGTTTTTGTTCCTGTTATTATACGTTATTCATGTCAATCGCTGTTTTAAAAGTAAAACTTCCTGTGAAATACTACACAAATTAAAATGCGCACAACCATTTTCACAGAGTTTACATGGGGACTGGATGCCTCTATGGGAGTCTAAGGCAGATAAAAGTTTGTTGTTTGCAGACAACTGTGTCACTTTTCCTTAAGATGCTTAATTCTGTGGAATGTAAAAATGCGTATTATCCACCAAGTGCACAAATGTTGTCCAGCTTCTTGCTTTGGGCAATGTCGACATGTTTCAAACGGTTTCAGAGGAAGCATCTAATACAAACAGCTACATGATTAATGGATATTAAACTGAAAATCATTATTTTGCAAGTAATATGTTTCACAGCAGCAGCTTGGAGATAAGTCATGTAATGAGCAATTGTTAACTGTCGGTCATCAGTGTGGCTGTAGGCGTGAACAGAGGCCAACATGGATTCCAATATTGAAAATGATGATGCCTTTCAAAATTACTGGATTTGGCTAGGCATGTTAACTCCAGTACTTATGTATCTGCAGACAATAAGCTTGTGACATGCAGCATTCACAGCATTGATGACCTGTGTGATGATTGCAAGCAAACAATTGTCAATTACAGATTTATTTTGAAGAAAGTCACTTGCACACAGGTATTATAGTAATTTATTTGCTTATTATTTTTATAGGCCTACCTACAAAATGTATAATAACCATTTTTTTTCTTGTGTTTCTGTCATATGTAATGCTGTCTCACAACTGTGTCATTGGTTTCCCACAGTACCTTCAAAAATGAAGGACAGAGGTTTAACTAGTATGTGTGTGTACATGCCAGGATTCTCCTTTCATGAAACAACAGTTCCAACATAAAGCAAAATCCCTATTTATTGTTCCTTTGGTATAGGGCCAAGGATATGAAAACCAACTGACAAAGCAGTTAAATGATAGAAATAGGGGTTCACGCATATACAATGTAAAAGGAAACATATAATGAAACTTTAAACAGGGATCCCAATCAAATGGGCAAAAGAAGCAAGACTTCTGGGATATTATATCGTTGGATAAGAAGTTCCCATTGTTTTGAAGGATTGTAGAGCCTCTGCAAACCTAAGAACTAATCACCCAGTGATGTGGCATCACATCCGAGAGGACTTGAAGTTTCACAACACTGCTGTGAGATATTCAAAACTTCACAAACAAGCAAAACTTCATTAAACTGGGAGGCATTTGTAATCGGATATAACCTCAACATCAGGTCGTTTCAACTTGAACTGCAAAACACCACTCTCTGTCACTGAAGTTCCTGATACATCCAAATAACGTAAGCTGTTAAGCTTCAGTAGATATTTAAGGCTTGCGTCAGTAATCATTTTGTAGTTCTTCACAACGAGGGTGTGTAGATGTGGTCTGGCACTGACCAACTGTGGGGATATGATTCTTACATACCCTGCACCATCTGTTTCACTGTCTTTCAACACAAATGACATTATGCACAAGTCTGAAATTGTTGATTCATGAATAGATTGAACATTATGGTGATGAAATACATGTGAACCAGGGAATCTGAAACATTGAAGCACTCTGGGAAACCTACGACTAAAACCAACATCAAATGGTCCACAACATGAAGCATGAACTGGTCTCAAACAACTTCTTCGACCGCCACTCTTATAGACTTTTGACACATCAGTCCCCTGTTTACAGTTTACTTCTACATTGGGTGATGAACTGTGCGAAACTGTTTTCAATTCCTGACACAATGAATACCCATCTTGCGGTTTGCTGTTCTTGTCACTTACACAGCAACTAGTTGATCCACCAGATACATTTTTGGATATAATAGAATCAGTAGATTTTGATGCAATAAATGAATGTGCAGATGTGCTTGGTTCTTCAGGAGTGATGGTATGTTCACTGGAAGAGTGCCGGCGCTTCTTACCCCTGCCTTCAGTCTTGTGTACACAGGAAACCTGATTGATTGGTAAAAGTGAACATTCTTCCATTGTCCATGCCTGTTCACGCAACTCAGAGCCTGATGCAGGCAAGGAAACAGACGAACAATTTTCATCACTACTTGAATCTGAATCTTGTATTGAATGTTTCTTGAGGGACTCTACTTTTTGCACGGTGTTTGATGGCCCAGGGGGACTCGACACATTCAGGGTTCCATATGACGTTGAAGCCTGCGGCAAGTTAGGATCCCCATTTTCATCAGTCCCCATATGTGATGACAGGCAACATGATTTAGGGGCATCACTTACAGATTCAATTACAAACCTAGAGTCTAAAGAAGATGTATTCTCTGACTGTCTGCCTGCAGTAACAGGCAAAGATTTCAAAAGATAAGGAGCTGATGGTGAGAAGAACACATGGTGACCATTGCTGTATTTTACAAACGGAGGAGCAGCAACATCATAATCGTCATCATCATCATCATCATCGTCATCACTGGAGTCCTTGAAATTGCTGTAACAGAAATCATATGGACATTTCAGTAACGCTTATTAAATATGAGACTTGACGATACAAGTCTTCTGGAATGTGATGCCTTGTTTTTGACCAAGTAGTTCCCAACATTTCAATGGATTATAGTGCCCTCATTAATCTTGGACTTTGTGACCCTGAAGATGAAAGCAACTGGATCCTTTGAAACATTAAAACACACTCACTAAACAACACATCCTAGATTACTCGAGTCATGAATTTAGTTGGAGTTATGTAACCAGATTATAAGACTGAACAGATACATCTGGCTCAGAACAGAAACCAGTGGTGGTATGTCTTGAATACAGCAATGAACCTTCAGGTTCCATACAAGAAAGGGAATTTCTTAACCAGCTGAGTCCCTCTTAGTTTCTCAAACAGTAATGCTCCACAAATGCAGCTATAAAAATGAAAGCCTAGTAGTGCATTTTTGTCTAAACCCATATTAAACTTTCTAACAATGAACATGGCATGCTTGAAATGGTATAAAGACAAAATGGCAGAATAAGCAGTATTGCTGCCACATGCCACTATTGTTCTATGACAGGAGGAAATGATAGGCGGTAAGCGGTGCAGTATACTACAACAGAAAAGTAGTGAACAGGTCCATGGTTGTAAAAATAATATGCTGTCTTGTGTTCCAGAATGTGTCTACATCACTGCAAAAAGTAAGATTTAAAATCTGGGTTGTCTGTGAACATTAATAATTTATACAGAATAATACTCTAGTACACTGATGGTCAATTTTGATACAGAAATACCAAACAGAACACATTTTTAGGTTTATCCTTTCAACCCTTTGATGCTAGGATTAAATGCATGAAGACCAGAATTTATATGAGAGCTGCATACGGAAGGTCATTATATGCCATCATCTTAACCTGACGCTAGGCATTTTAAGCACATCAGTACATGATAGGTATACCAAACATGAGGTGCCAAATGGTTAATAACCTTTCTGCACCAAAAGCCTGATTTGTTTATGTTTTTAAAATATTTTAACAAGAAAACACTGTACTTCTTATACTCACTGAGGAGTAACATACTGTCTCAAGCGTGGATCAATACAAGATGGATCAAAACATATGTCATCACTATCATCATCTTCAAATGATGGGCACTGCAGATACAGATGGGTCAGATTGCGTGATTGGTTGAAACAGCTCACGTCACTGTCACCCATTCTTGTATTCCGCAAGTCTAAAATCTACGGAGAGAAAATTAAAATAAATGTATCTTGGGTCCAGGGATTTTGTGTTTACACCTCAAATCAAACATCTACCAACAAAAGAAATGTTTGCACACATCATACCTTCAAGAAGTGGAAGCCAAATCTTGCAGCAAGGCTTGTGTAGGCCACACAATCTCCTAACTGTGGACACCCATCCAACCGCAACTCTTCTAACTGGTAACACTTACTAATAGCCATGAAATCATGTGGTTGCACCCAATTACAGTTGCTCAGAATTAGCACCTGCATTAAAAGCAGCCAAGTTGTGGGATCTGAGGTTTAAATATAATTATGCTAAAGATTCAATTCTTCTGGGATGTGACACTGTGCTGATGGCAGTGCAGCACCCATCGTTTCAAAGGATCGTCATGCCTTTGTCCTCAGGGTTGTGCAGTGAAGAAGAATTTTCTCCAGCACCCAGTAACACACAATGTCACATCCCAGAGGAACTCAATTTTTAATTAGAATCACTTGATCAAACAAATTATAAAATTTACTTAAGCTTTCAGCACAAATTATACCAATTATCTTTACCTTGAATAGCCTTCTTGTCATGAACGACATCTGCAGTGAAATTCTTGCTAAATACAAGGTGCTATAACTTCAAACTTATCTTACAACCATTCACCGCACTGAACATAAGACTTCGGTGCCGCTTTGGTTCAGACATTCTTGAGCATGACTGTTTTATCAAGATACCAGTTCATCAGAAATTGCATGGAATGTCTTACACTTTCAGGCAGTGTGGAGACTCAGAACAGGGTAACAGCTGACCCTTGCGCACTGTGACATTACCAACAGTCCAACCAATCTAGTTGAGAAATCCCCAAAGTTCTACATAACATGATGTTATTTCACTATGCTCTCTATGACCCACAAATTGGCCCTATCCTGTTTTAATTACAGAATGTGACCCAGTACAGCATTGGTAATTTCTTTAACTTATGTAATTAAAATTGTTTTCAACACAGGTCATAAAGGAATAAGAAGTTTGTTACACCAGAATGGTAACAAAGAGCACGTATCAGCAAATGGACGATAACAGTAAAGTAAAGCTCAAAATTCAATAATAACATACCTCATTTTTGTCATTAAAAGTATAGCATATTCTAATAACATGCTTACTTTAAATAAAATATGTAACCTAATTATTGCTTAACATGACCTGCAGCCCTCTGCTCTACTCTGCAAGAAAGCCACGTGATTCTTGGACTCACCTAAATAACACAACACTCATCTGATTCCTGATAATTTGGCTCAAATCATACAAGGATTAACTGAAGTAATGTTAAATTGCTTGATTACTTTATTGTACTCACCTTTATAAGAGGTAATGCGAAGTGCAATTTTTGGAAATAGGAACGCTGAGGATCCAGATCTGTTATCACACAACCTTTCATTGACAGGCGACGAAGTGTCACTGGGAATAGTTCTAGGCCCAACTGTAAAAGTTTCAAATGCTTCTGAAGTTTGCACACAAAAGTCTTACTGCCAAGTACATGAACACAATTTCAAGGATATTTATTGGAAACTGAAACTCTTCTACTCCATGCTACAGCTGCGATAAAATAAATGCAGTTAACTATACAACTTTTCAGTGCGGAGAAATAAAAAATTTGATACTTGTGACTCAATGATGTCTGGTATACACTGTCCATCTACCTCTTTCACCCCTATGGGTTTAGAAATATTGTTAACAGTTTTTGTTTGCTATTTAATAATGTGTGTGAACTAAGAAGCACCACTACATTTATATATGCATAATAAGCAAAATTTGCAAAACCAAAAGTTCATGTATGGTACCAAACCATGGACTTTCAGACACAAAATCCATCACAGCATATCATATTTGGTTACACTAAAGCAAAAACTACTTTCCCACATTTACAGAAGGAACAACCTTATGTGCCACACCAAAATGTTCTTCTAGGATCAGTGTTTCCAAAGCAGGGCACTTCGCACAAATCTCTTTCAGCAGTTCTGGTGTAAGGACCTCATCCTTCCACTTAGGGTCTGGAGCTTCAGATACAAATCCTTTCACTGCTAGGAACTCTGTAAACTTCTTAAAATAGTCCACATAATTTAACAGTTGACTGCTTGTGAGTTTATGGGGTCTGAAGTCAACCACCTTCCATAAGTTCTTGTCAGCTGCTAGGTATCCAAAACGATCCGTTATCCTGTAACCATGTACAGACATTACGAAGGTAAACCAGACATCTTTTTATGATAATCTCATGTGATAAGCAATTAATTCAATGCATGTGATACTTTCATGTTAGCACCAACCCATGGTTTAAAAAGCCTGAGTGAAGCCTGTATGTCTAGAAAGCATCAGGAGATCCCAATTGACATCAGTTGGACTACATACTTGTGCAACATCAATTCAGAAACAGTATAAAGGATGTGCACACACTGACTGTGATCACAACTTTGGTTGCAAAGGTCTACACCAGAATGATGAAAATCATAAGGTTCTATAACGAAAAACTAAGATGTGATTTAGAGAAGTTATACGCTCTACCACAGAAAGTGCAAGACATTCTAAAAGAAAAACCCAATGTAGTTATTTGTGATGGTGGTAACATCAAAATACAATGGAACAATAGCAAGAATGTGTGTTACATTCTATGAGTGAGTTAGTCAGGGACGTCAAGAGAATAAGAAAACCATGGATTACACGGAATGATCAGTAAAATGAATAACCAAAGGAACTGAAAAAAATGGCGACAACAAAGAAGGAAGGAAGAACTACAGAAGACTAACGAACAAATTGCAAAGAGCCACAGACAATGCCGAGAATGTATATCTCGAGTGCATATGTGACAATATTATGGAATTTCAGAGAAGAGAATGTTATGTATGATTTAATGTACATGAAGACATAGGAACTAAGCTGGAAAGAAAATCTAAGTATTCAAAACACTGGCATCAAGGACTCTCAAGGGAATGTAACATTAGATGAGAGACAAGTACTGAAAATTTGGGAGAATTATATTACACATCCCTACGGTTGACCGAATCGACCAGAACACCTATAAGTTGAATCTGAAGATGAAGTACATGCAGATAAGAAAGACCCTTAAATTTTGCAAAGTGAAGTGGAAAAAGCTATCAAGGATATGATGGACATGAAAGATACAGGGGATGATAAAGTACCTGGAGATGTACTCAAACTGTTGAGAGAAGATGATCCCATACTAATGAAACAACTAATTAAGAACATCTATGAAACTGGAGAGTGGCCGAGGATTTCAATCATGTTACAATAATTACCTTAAAGAGAAAGCCAAAGCCACAACATGCAGCGACCATTGCGCAATCAGGCTTAACTGCACACACAGGAAACACAGTAGCAAGGATACTTAGAAGGATTGAAAGTAAAATTGAGGATGTACTTGGAGAAGATCAGTTTGGATTTAGAACAGGAAAAGGAGTTCTATATGCGATTGGGATGCTGAGAATAATGTCTGAATGAACTTTGGATATAGATGAAGGGTTGTGTGCTTGTGTCATAGTGTGGCACAAAGCATGTGACTGCGTAAACTGGACCAAATTAATGCAAATCCTAAAGGAAACAGGTATTGACTGGAACAAAAGGAGACTGATCAGCGAACTGTACATGGAACAGAATGTTGACAGTACAATTGGACCAGGGGGAGACAAGAAGTGTTCAGAATGGAAGAGGAGTTGGTAAGGGGGCTATTTGTCACTGATTCTTTCCAACTTATTCAACTTATACTGCAAATACCTTACCAAGGAAGCTCTTGAAGGATTTGGAAACGGTGAAAAGGAGGACAAACAATTCACACTGTGAAATAAGCAGATGACCTCGTGCCACTGCCTAAGGAAGAAATGATGCTGTTGACTGGTACACTAATTGAAACTGGAAGATGCTACAAAATGAAATGAATGGGGGAAAAACTAAGGTAATGAGAATCCCAAGGCAACCACTCCCAGTGCACATTATGATAGATCAAGCACAACTGTAGAATGTGGAATATTTAAAGTATTTGGGTACCATAATACAAAATGATGCAAGATGTACACGGGAAATTAAACCAGGATTGCTACAGTAAAAGCAGCATTCAACAAGATGACTCTTTTCACTGGCATATTGGACCTACATTTCAGGAAGAAACTGATGAAGTGTTACATTTGGAGTATAGCTTTGTATAGTACCGAAACTTGGACACTTCAACAAGCAGAATAGAAACACCTGAAAGGTTGTGAAATGTGGTGCTGGATAAGGAAGGCAATCAGTTGGACTGATTGTGTGAGAAATAAATATTACATACAGCCAATGAGGAAATCCCACACACAGTAAAAAGAAGGAAGGCTAACTGGATTGGTCAAACAGTACATATGAACTTCCGTTTAAAACTTGGTACTGAAGGAAAGATATAGGAAAGGATAGAAGTGACAGGAAGAAGAGGAATAAGATGAAAGCATCTAATGAACGACCTTAAGGAAACGAGAGGATACTGGAAATTGAAAGAGGAAGCACTATATCACACTCTGTGGAAGACTCACTTTGGAAGAGGCTGTGGACCTGTTATATGACATGACTGCCAAATTAATATTTCTGACTCAGAATTAACTCTGAAATTAGATCCTGCAGAACTGTCTGTAAGTCCCGTATCATGCAATATACTCAGCACATAGGTCCAGTGAAACACTGAGCAATGAAGTCAGATATTATTATTAGATATATGAAGCTCATTTATATGACACCATACAAGTACTTACTAAAGCGTGATTAACACTCATTATCAATCAGACTGGCTGTACACAATTATATGCAGATACAGGGTTTCACACAAAATGCCTACACAGTTTAGTCCATTATATGCAGACAGGACACAATGAAATACTGATGGTTTTAAAACTTTCATTCTTCAAAATGCAGCTAAAACTAAAAAAACTCCGTGGCCTTAGTCCGCACGCGAACTATACCAACAGAGCGTCCGCCACCGGTCGGTGAAGTTAGTGCCAACTTTTGCGGATAGAGGGGTGTCACGTGGTCAGCGCAACGGGTCCCCACAGCCGTTAATCTCTGTTTTCTAGACCTGGAGCCGCTACTTTTTTCATTCAAG
>Ga0131853_10025835_pt1 | contig 10573 bp, 7 predicted proteins | sample TergutLab28metaG_FD_92764 | JGI IMG/M metagenome (GOLD analysis project Ga0131853, IMG submission 92764) | Labiotermes labralis P1 segment gut microbial communities from Petit-Saut dam, French Guiana - Lab288 P1 (version 2) (version 2) | ecosystem: Host-associated > Arthropoda: Insects >... | reverse complement strand
TTGACAAATATAAAATTACATTTAAATTAGTTATCAATCACTGGACTAATGAAATCTTGTAGCATATTATAGTTTCCTCAGGCCAACATCTGGGTCTGAGTTTTTCGACACATTCACGAATATATTTCTCCTAGGAATATTTCCACCATAAAACATTTATTCATGAAAATTGCTTAGAAAACTAAAATGACAAATTCCAGGAGAACCTCTCACGGCCCGGTATAATTGATGCCAGGGCCCGGTACCGGGCCGCGGCCCGGCGGTTGAGAAACAATGATGTAGAACAGGGCTTACAAACTTCAGCCAACAGGAGGGCCATAAATTCGTTTAGGACTCGCCTGAAAGCCGCAGGTGTTTTCATACAAACCGGGGGGGGGGGGAATTGAATCAACTAGAAAGCAGTTACTTGCAGACAATATGTGAGACTGAAATGCAAGTCTTCATAAGAAATAAATAGTTGTTACTAAGTTCGATAGAACACGAAAGGTAACTGGTTTAGTGTGTGTTGCTATAAAAGCGATGACTTATCGATTCTGAATAACTCTTATTTTTCCTGTGGCCCTGCGGCCCCATCCGGAGCATGGCCTCCTCATTCTTGAGGTTTCTGGGTCACACACGACGCATCACAGTCGGTACGACTCCTCTAGACGAGTGATCAGTTCATCGCAGAGACCTCTACCTGACAACACACAACACTTATAACAAATATCCATGCCCACGGTGGGATTCGAACCCACGATCTCATTAGGCGAGCGGCCGTAGGCCTACGCCTTAGACCGCTCGGCCACTGGGACTGGCCTGTGCCAATAAATTTACCACATTACGTTAAGTTCTGAAGATCTGGTATATTATGTTTGTTAAAGTGTGTTACTGGAATTATCCAGGGGACTGAGGGCCGCAATTTGGCCATATCTGGTCTAGAATAACGGAAGTTCCAGCCTGTTCCTACGGGACGCAAAGCTGTCATTCGCCTGTCCCGAAGAGCAAATTAATGCACAACTTTCCAAAAATTATTAAAAAAAAGACCTTATTAGTCTGTAATTCTACTGAATTTAAGACCCGCACCTGTTTGCTGTGAATGGATGTGAAAACTTAATACAGTATGCTTTTTGTTTTCTTCAGGTCCAGTTTTCCATCAATGTGGTGTACTTCCTGTCTGGATTGATTGTTCCAAGCTGCCAGTACCCGGCTGCACTTTCAATTTTCGTCGTCCTTCAGAATCTTATTATGCTGATTATGTTCTACGATTTCTACAGGAAAGCCTACAGGAAACAGAAGCACATTTAGTACCTCTTCATCGTTTCTGCCTGTACAGATTATTTACAAAAAAAAACTAACCATATCAGAAGAAAAGAGGGCAAATAAAAATGAAAGTGTGTAGGTCCAGAAAATTTAGAATTCACCCGTCCATACTGCCAAACACATGATGCTTTCTCCCATCAGCTCAAAAATACAACATTCCCTAGCCTAATCATTGAAAATGTCTGTGGAAGCAGATTTATTGATTTGATTGAATTGTTCGATCGATCAGTCGATCAATCCATCCATTCATTCATCCATCCATCCATCCATCCATCGATTGATTAAATTGCGTTTGGGTTCGGGGCCTCTCAACCCCGATGCACCTAGGCCTTGATATAACATGTCCTTTGTCCCCCATGAGAGCCCCGTAACCTAACTATTCCAGATGACCCCCAAGCCTAAACTCTTAATACCTTCCGGCTCCAACTGTGGAAGTGGATAGGAGCAAAAGTACACACACCCTGACAGCGAAACAACAGACGTGCACTACGCGCGAAACGTGAATCAATTACCCCGACAATTTTTTTTTCCTGTGGCGCTGCGGCCCAAAGCGGGCCATGGCCTCCTCATTCTTGAGGTTTCTAGATCACACACAACGACGCACCACAGTCAGTAGGACTCCTCTAGACGAGTGGTCAATGCGTCGCAGAGACCTCTACCTGACAACACACAACACTCACAACAGACAAGACTTCCATGGCCCCGGTGGGATTCGAACCCACAATCTCAGCAGGCGAGCGGCCGTAGACCTACGTCTTAGACCGCGCGGCCACCTTGACAATTTTCCTGCATGGTGAGCTTCCTGAATCCAAACCCTCCTATAACAACGACTCTCTAATTTGAACAAAACTCCATACTCTACACCATCTGCAAATCCCTATCGATTTGTGCAAAATACCCCTATCGTAGTTGAGTGAGTGAGCCACACCGTTCTTCCCTGTCAGGTACACTCTGAGGCCGAAGAAACATGTGATGATCGAACATGCATTTCAGCAAAGCAGAATGAGATGGCAGCACTGTCATAGATGAAATATATAATTGGTTCTCTCTAAGAACACACACAGACCGATCAACTGGCTAGCGTCTGGCATGTGCATATTATTGGTGAATGAGAGGGTGTGAACGAGTGCACAGTTCCTTGTGGAAACTGATATGGGTGCAAGTAAAACATAACCCAAACAATAACAACTTATTTAATAAACCAACCTGGAACACACACAACATAACACTTTGTTCACAAACTCTAGTTCATGCTTGAACACGTACGTAATTTGTACACTCCACGTACTTCAACTCAGAACATGTACAGTGCCGGACTCTTTGTGGTATAGTTGCGGCTGCAAGACTTTGACGTTCTCGACTGTTTACTAGTGGACGGTTCAGAGGGTGCGACCAGAGTGGTCGTTAAGGAAACCGTCTGCTGAACAGGTAGTGGTTACAGGGGGAGGGAAGGGAAAACAGGTTTAACTTGAAATCAAAATCTCGAACCCAATCCGGGTGTCTGGGTTTGAGGCTCACCACGGCACAAGATTAACTCACACCCGAGCCGATAACCCGCTTGTGACATCCTCTTTGTACTTGAGTGACAATGGGGACTGTGGTGGCACAGTGTTTAAGGTGCTGTGCTACTAATCTGAAGGTCGCTGGTTCGATCCCAGCTGGTGTCATTGGAACTTTTCATTGACATAAAATTCTTCCGATCGCACTATGGCCCTAGGGTCGACTCAGGCTCTAACACAAATGAGTACCAGGTGCACTACCTGCGGGTAAAGGCGGCCGGTGCGTAAGGCTGACAAACTTACCACCATCCTGTGCTGTTGTCATGAAATCCGGGAAACTTAACTTCCTGGAAACCTTCTGGGCCACTCCAGGTCTGTAACGGGACTGCTTTACCTTTACCTTTTACTTGTATGACAATGTTTCTGCATTTTGTGGGACAAACATGGGTCTCTATGAGCAGCAGGCAGAGTTCGGTGAAACAGTTGATAACCCAGCATATACAAGTATTACAACAGAGCGTGTTCTCTGTGAGGTACGAGGCAAGGCAGAAGATAAGTCTACAAATCGAGCGCTACCAGATGGCAGCACTAGGGTGGCGTTAGGAATAATTGAACGAACTATGGAAGAGATCGTGGAGCATCGAATAAATAATAGATCATTAGCGATTGAAATTGTTTTCGATTACTGTCGATTCAATAAAAAAAATATGGATGGCTGCAGGTTTTGGTGAATTAGTGCATGAATAATATGGCGGGTACATAACTAGTAAAATAATGAAATCTTGTAACTATTAGTCGGAGACTAACTACACTAAAGAAGATAACAATATGGTTAATCGATAAAGAGTATATGAATGGTTCATGATCAAGTACTTGATAATGCATTATGAGATAAAAGACCAAGTGAAAAATACAGGTATATAAGTTTACTGTGTTATAAATAGTGTAGTCTTCTACATGTTTCGGCCACCTATTGAGGCAACTTTCAGGGAGATGTTCTTTGAAGGATGTGTTATGAACCCCCAGGTAGCTAGCCACAAGGGCAGCGTCACTAGGTGTCAATCAGAGGGCCCGCACGATTCAGCCCTCAGTCTTTAAGCCACCGAAACTCGAATAATCGCGTCTTGTGGGGAATGATTAATTCAACAAGAGCACAATACAATTTAACACAGTAATAACAATTGTATTGATAAACTTAACAAGACATAATGGGAAACAAGTGCAATAATTGTCAAAAACAGAAAACAGGAAAAAAAAAACACGCTCTTACTAACAAACACTCGGTCGATCGTGTTTTACGTAATACAGTGATCGAGCCCATCGGGTTACGTCAGTTTTACCTCGTACATCTACCAGTAAACAACGGCCAGTTCAAACCAATCACAATACAGTGATTCAAACATCGGCCCCTCGTAAACTTACAATATCATAACATGAAAATATTGCCGATAAAAAATACTTATTACAATAAGCAAAGTAGTCGGACAAACATAACTACTGCCGTGCGTAACCATAATACAAACAGAGAATAATACGGTAAATAAACATGGGTGTTTGGCTCTTGTATAAAATGGTACATAATACTCACGGGAAGGTACACCCGTATCAGCCCCTATTCGAGGCGACGCTAGGCATACGTCGGGCGACATGTTCAAAGAAAACGAAAATGTCAATTCAAAAATACGAAGATCAAAACTAAACCTTTAACTTCCGGACACGCTCCGAAGCCTGCGTAGCTTTCTCTTCAACAACAAACAGCTGAAGAAGGAGCTCCTCGCTCCTGCCCCGGAAAGAAATACATTCGGAGAGTTGAACCCAAGACGAAAAGATCAAAACAGGAGTTGAAACAAGAGTGATCGAGACAAAAGTGTTTCCATAGAGGAAACCTGGGAAAGTTAAGCCCATGCCTTTCACTTCTTCACGATGGCCAATCAACAGACGATAGCCTTTTAAGGAAAGATAAAGGGGAGGAAATGAAGCCTCGAACCAAGCCCTCCATGGCGGATGGTTCAATTACATAGACCGTCAAGATACTTTAATTTGCAGATACAAATTATTACGATTGAAATAAAAGTTCAAAATCTGTGATAAAATATAAAATATTTGAGGCTACGCTGTTTGTAACACAGTAGATTTACTTATTTGTATGTTCACTCGCTGTTCGCGTATCTCGCAATTAATAACAGTTCAGTAAATTTAACAGTTTTTTTTAACGATTACCCATTTACAAATTTTCAGCCACCATTTAAGAAAACTCAAATATTTAAAGAAAGGATTAATTGTTTATGTTTTGTTGATTGCATATTCTTGTACAATCTGTAAATAAAGCCAAATTGGTGCAAAAATTTGCTTAGTATGTTTATTTACTTTCTCTACATGTTTCGGGCAACTATGTGCCCATCAACAGGAGAAACAACTCTCTGGTATGCAGGTTGGAATTCCACGCTGCATAACAGACAGTCATCCATACAGAATAACAAGTACCAAATGTCGCACAAATACAGTTGTTTCTCCCTATGATGGACACACAGTCGCCCGAAACATAGACAGAATAGAAATAAACATAATAACAAGATTTGTGCACCAAGTTGGCTCTATTTACAAGACTATGGATTAGTTATCAGTAAATGCATGCATCTGTGTCTGCCTTGACTAGATCTCGCAACTGATATGATGCTTGGCAGTTAGGATAATGGGTTACACAAACCACTTACACTGCTGCCAACAAACCAACAACAATAGTCATTAGGATATTTTGTGTAGTAACGAAGATTACATTGTGGTGTATGTGTGTATGTGTGTATGTGTGTATGTGTGTATGTGTGCAGAGCCATACCTTGATTTACACCCGTTTATTTTACACCGTTTTGATTTACTGCCTTTTAAGAAGTTACACCACTTTTTAGTTCACATCTATCTCAGTTTTGGTTTAACGTCCTTGGCTGGTTGGGTGTTAGGACGCTCGTGAAGGGGGTACAGAATTCACGACGTAGAACGAGGCTGGATGAGAGTGCTCGCACTGGAAGTTATGTCAACGTGAGCTCAGTGACCTTCTGTGTTGTGTTTACTGGCCTCTATTTGACAACGCCTCTCTGATCAACATGAGCCAAATGTCAATCTACGTCTCCTTGCACAACTCCAACAAAATAAATAAGCTAAAGGAAACAGCAAAAAAGGGTAAAGTTAAATCAGTCCCTTTACAGAACTGGAGTGGCCCACAGGGTTCCAGGAAGTTAAGGTTCCCAGATTTCATGACAACGGCACAGGATTGTGTTAAGTTTTTCAGCCTTACGTACCGACCGCCTTTATCCCCAGGAAATGTTCCTGGTACTCATTTCTGTTAGAGGCTGAATCGACCTCACGGCCATAATGCGATCGGAAGGATTATGTCAATGAAAAATTAAAGGAAACAGTAATAAAGAGAAATCAGACATAATGAATCGTCCTGGAAAACGCGAACACACTTCTAACAGCCTCCGTTCTTTCCGCCAGGCAGTAAGTATATATATATATATACAATTAGTGCTAAAGTTAAATAAAGTGTTATTAAGAATTTAAAGTAAGTGTAGGCAACACTTAAGTTATTCCGTCATAAGTTATAGAGGGCGAGGATTTGTATTAAGTGTTCATTTCTTTATTTGCAGTAAAATTACCACTACTGTCACTACAATTGAGAAATGAGGAAATGAATGCTAAAAATTAAATATTCCCTCCACAATGGGCACTACTGTTGGGTATGCTACAACGAACGATCTTACAAAGAACGAATGCTACAACGAACAGTTTTTATCAATAAAATCAGGATGCTACAATGAACACGGATAATACAACGAACGCGGAGGAATACTATCGGCCGACGTAGCACGCGCGTGCGCATGACGTGTCGGGCTTGCTCACTTTGTTTAGAGCGTCAGCCATCATCTTTGTTATCGTTTGTAAGGTTCAGTTATCAGTTTAGTTCAGTCATCTGCTTATTTGTTCAGTGTCTAAAAGTTAAACAAATTAATATTCTATTACGTTTACACTTATATTTTTTATTTTGTATTAAATTTTTCCTGTTTAAATGGTCGTGTTGGATGGTAACTTTGTTCTAGGCTGTGGGCCTGGAAATGATTACCCCTAAATAATATATTTCAATGTATGCTAGAACAAACAGATGCTATAACGAACGAGGTTCCAGATCCAATTATGTTCTTTCTCGCATACCCCACTCTATGTGGAATTCAAACTCCATCGTCTTTAAGATTCCGTGCTGATTTCACTAAAATCTTTAATGAATTCATCACAAAACTTCAGGGTCTTCCTCGATATTTGAGATAGCTCTGAAAGAAAACAAGCTGTTTTAAAAGCGGTCTGTTTATATTCATAATTATTTACTTTTTAAGTAAAAAATACGAGACCAATGAAAATAGCGACCATGTCAAAAACAACATGGAGGAACATGACAATTCTAAAACTTTATATTTGTAGTTCCGTGCATCGTAATTCTAAGTTGAAGAAATCCAACGAGATGCAACAGTATGCAGATGTTTATTTACTGCTAAATTACTCCACATGTGTTGGGCCTCCATCGCGCCCATCATCAGCAGTACATAAAACTGTAGTTGCAGCCTCTGGTAGAGATCATACTATCTGGGGAGCAAGCTTCTTCAAACGTGACCAAATGAGGACTGATTTGGTCACGTTTGAAGAAGCTTGCTTCCCGATAGTATGATCTGTACGAGAGGCTGCAACTACAGTTTTATATACTCCTGATGTTGGGCGCGATGGAGGTCCGAAACATGTGGAATAATTTAGCAGTAAATAAATATCTGCCTACTGTTGCATCTTGTTGGATTTCTTCAAACTAGAATTCTGAAATATTATTTTTCTTAAGATACTTTTCCCGCAGATTTAAATATATTTCAAAATCTGGACCAAACATCACTATTTATGGCAAATTCCGACAAAATTTAACACGAAGAACCGTAATTGAAACAGCTTTCTTGGTCTTCTTTGGATGATACAGTGACAGTATCGAGAAATTTCCGTTTGAGTGGATAATTTCGTGGATCTGAAAATGGTAAAAGAAACGCTTGGCGCACATTCCATAAACATAATACACAAGAAATGCTGAAACCCGCATTTTGAAAGCGTGAGAATGAATTAGAAGATTTTTCCTGACAGCAACAACAACAATGTTATTTGCGTCAGCCATATTGTTATTCTCTCTATCAAAATATTTTTGTGAACAAATTTTATCAAACGAAAAAGATGTGAACCACATCTGCAGACGAAAGCAAAGCTTTTGTCTGTAGCAAGTTACAGGGTTCTGATGATGGTGTATGGCATCTGAAATCAGGAACTTTTTCCACCGTAAGAATTTAAATTTAACCCGATGCATTTCGCGGGAGTGATGTGTGGTCCCCGTTAACAGTTTTGTTTTACTGCGGGGCGGGGAGGTTCAACACCCCCCCCCCCCCGAAATTCCGAAGGCCGTCCAAAATCGTACCAAACTCAACCTGATTGTGAAAACTGTTAAAAATTGCTGAATTTAGGACGCCAACACCCCAAGATGTTAGGAAAAAAGGCAGTAAAATTCTAAAACCAGTGCCGGTTCGCAACTGTTTTACATTAGCAATTGCAAATAAATTGGTTGTCATTGTAAATAGTCTTGAAGTACCAAAAATTAAGAAAATTTTAGTGTGTGAAATAAAATTTCTTGTACCAAATTACAGCTGCCTCCAGAACCCTGACTAGGGCGCTACCGCCCCCAAATACCCGTTCTCTCTGTCCTCTGTCCTCAACTGAATTTGTTGAAACCCCCCCCCCCGAACAAAATTCCAGGGTACGCCACTGTCTTGCTTATTCCCAAAATAAATATTAATTATTAATAATTATTTACGCTGCCATTAAACACGGACTGTAGCCAGACCAGTAAACACAACAAACAGTAGAACTCCTCTCATCCGGACGTTGGTTATCCCGATCGCCAATTATCTCGATCAGCTTGACCATTCGCGTAAATATTTTTTTACAGTAACTGTAATACATCATTTTGTAGCTTAAATTTTCCCCCAATTGTCAAATACGTATAAGGAATTATTGATGGTTTATTGGTATGTAAATAAATATATATAAAACAGTCCCGTTACAGGTCTGGAGTGACCCAGAGGGTTCCAGGAAGTTAAGGTTCCCAGATTTCATAACAACGGTACAGGTTAGTGGTAAGATTGTCAGCCTTACGCACCAGCCGCCTTTACCCCCAGGAAATGCTCCTGGTACTCATTTCTGTTAGAGGCTGAGTCGACCCCAGTGCCATAGTGCGATCGGAAAGATTTTATGTCAATGAAAAATTCCAATGACAGCAGCTGGGATCGAACCAGCGACCTTCCGATTTGTAACACAGCGCCTTAACCACTGTGCCAACGCGGTCCCCCAAATAAATGTATAAAAAAACTATATAGGTATTACCTGTTTTATTTATACATAAGGCTACATGTTTCGACCTATCAGTTGGTCATCTTCAGGCCTACATAGCAGACTAAGTCAATGGTGCTGTGTGCACATTGGGATCCCAATATGTTTAGATTAATGAAATACATAACATCTGGTAAGTTATTTACCAGATGTAATGTATTATATAAATATATATAAACCAGATATTATATGTTATATATATATATATATATATTAGAATGTCACATTCCCACAGGATACCCAAGTTATAATAGGACCTGTTTTAATTGTTAAATGTCAACATATGGTTTTAAATTTTTTAACCAGATAAGTGCGTTTTACATGCTTCATCCGTCCTTAGTAAAGAAACTTACCAGATGTTATGTATTTCATTACTGTAAACATATTGGGATTCCAATGTGAACACAGCACCAGTGACTTGGTCTGCTATGTAGGCCTGACGATGACCGACTGATGGATCGAAACATGTAGCGTTATGTATAAATAAATAGATAGAGCTGATGTATAAAATTACTTTTATCATATAATCATTCTAGCACTTCGTGGTGGTCTCTTTCAAGTCCGTAAATATGTAACCTAACACAGCTGTTTGTAATTTTTTTCCCACTACGGACTGTATATGTAAGCTATTTTCAGTAAAAATTCCAATTATCCGGATTTTCTGTACATCCCCACTTAATCCGGATAAAAGGATTTCTACCTTATTTCAATGGTGGCTGATTCGATCCCAGCTGGTGTCATTGGAATTTTTCATTGACATAATATACTTCCGATCGCAATATGGCACCTCGATCAACTCAGCCTCTAACAGAAATGAGTACCAGGAGCATTTCGTGTGGGTAAAGGCGGCCGGTGCGTAATGCTGACAAACTTACCACCATCCTGTGCCGTTGTCATGAAATCTAGGAACCTTAAATTCCTGGAGCCCTCTGTGCCACTACAGGACTCTAATGGGACTGCTTTTACCTTATTTCAATGGCAGTTTCTTATATAAATTCAGTAAGTCTAATCCGTGTTCATTCACAGTGCATATAATCATTACGTAGGGCATAGTTTTTTGTAAATAAGCAAGCCTGAAGATGGGGACCGATCCTGTACCCAGAAAGTAGTACAGTGTTACATATTAACAGATAGGACGGAAAATATCCTAAAATAAGCGAATTCAGTACTTAGATTATCGCTTTTCAAATAAAACCCCGTGGCCTTAGTCCGCACGCGAACTATACCGACAGAGCGGCCGCCGCCGGTCGGCGAAGTTAGTGCCAACTTTTGCGGATAGAGGGGTGTCACGTGGTCAGCGCAACGGGTCCCCA
>Ga0131853_10025834_pt1 | contig 10574 bp, 3 predicted proteins | sample TergutLab28metaG_FD_92764 | JGI IMG/M metagenome (GOLD analysis project Ga0131853, IMG submission 92764) | Labiotermes labralis P1 segment gut microbial communities from Petit-Saut dam, French Guiana - Lab288 P1 (version 2) (version 2) | ecosystem: Host-associated > Arthropoda: Insects >... | reverse complement strand
GAAAAAAAATTAGCCTGTGGAGGAAGAGGAAAATTTGGGGGGGGGGGGGGGGGGGGGGGGGGGGGGGGGGGGGGGGGGGGGGGGGGGGGGGGGGGGGGGGGGGGGGGGGGGGGGGTGGAGGAAGAAGTGGTTGTGAGAATGTGGATTGCATTCTCAGATCTGTATTCATCTCTGAACCTTTAATATTTGTATTTTGTTTAAGACCATCAAGGTTATCTTGATTATCCAAAAATGGTTCCCTCTGGTCAAAAATTGGAGACGATACTGTGCTCGGCTCTTCAGTTTCAAAATCTACCCCATATTCATCACGTTCTGGAACTTCCTGTCTATGTTGTTCTGAAGTTTCATCATCAGAATCATGAGAAATAATAATGACATTTGGATATAAGTTTCTTGCACTTCTAACACTATGTGACCTTTTGTAATCATTTACACCAAAAGTCTGAACATATTCTGAGGACAAGAAAACATCTGCAGGAGGAAACACAACAGAAGCAGACACATGAGGCACAGTGGACAAAGTAGCTTCCTCCACACCAGAGCTTTTATCTATACTGGAAAAAGCTGCAGTATGAGTAATAACTGAATTTTCACTTTCAAGTTCAGTTATGTAATGAGCATCACTACCAGCAGCTGTAGTTTCTCTATTGAAACACTCTACAACATTACATTCCACTATACTTTCCAAGTTATTGATGTGTGCCACTGACTGAAGATCATCGCTCTTCATTTTAGAATCCAGGATTGGATCCAAGACACTGCCATATTGTGATAATAAAGCATCTTTGGTCACACTGATTGTCACAGGACTGTCCATCTCAGTCATGATGCCTTGCTCTGGATTCTTGTAGTCCATTGTAATGGTTGTTTGGGATTCAGACAGCGCATGTTTCCCCTTGATATTCTTAAGAGACTGAGAGTCCTCATTAAGCACTCTGTTGGCAGGTTGATGTTCCATCACCACATTATTCAAGCAACTTGCTTTGATCTTCTCCATACCACAAAGAAAATAAATAACAAAACCTTCAAGAAAATAAAACAAAGGTCAGTTTTGAATACCGAATGCCCTCTGCAAATGAATTAAAATGCATTAGTATGAGCACATTTAGAAATTTAAGGCCAGATAACTTTTAAATGTGTCCTTTGTTCATGTAAAACAATAACTTTTCAAACTCAAAATCTGTCTCCTCTAAGTCCATTTTCAAAGTAAAATAATTAATCTCATAACTGTGGGATATTAATATTCCTTCACAATATCTTCACTCTTTGGTGTCAAATATGAAATTGTCTGGTACATGCAAGAAGCAACACACACACATACACAGGCAAACCTCATGTTCGAAAATGCAGCAGGTCTCCGTTGAAATTTTTCCTTACATTAACTTGCACGTTTCTGCTTACACAATATTCTGATGCTCCCCAGTGCAAATTATATATTAATTCAGCAGCAAATAGAGAGGGTTGTATGCAGAAGAGGTGTAAGCACAGATTACACTTATTTGCTGCTATAATATGTAAATTCAAGCACATGTTGCTGTCTCAGACTAGAAAAGCATCTCTCAGACAACTCACTTATCTAGAGGCCTAGGTGGAAAAGTGATGCTTGAGAAAAGAATATACTGGTTTACTGCACTGACATGTAACCTAAAGCACATGCTGCAGTCAAAGACTAAACAGGTTTCCACAACAAGTCACTTAATCATAATATTTCTCTGAAGAGTTGTTTCATGTTACACACCTATGAAAGATTTCACCAGGAACAGGAATGTATTCAACTACCACAGTTTTATATCATGAACACAATTGTGTCTTTCATCCACAGTACAAGTGCAAACTCACATAAAAAAAGCTTCTCCCATCTAACAATATGGACAAGCAGTGGATACCATTTTCACTCAATGGGCTCTGGTCACAAATTCAAGTTAGTCCACATACTATACAAGATTTGGTTCCTCTCAACAATGACTAATCATGTCACAAGCATATGGGGGTGTTATATCACACAACTTGGTAGACAAATACCATCAGTCAGGGAGAACCTGTCTAAGAAGCCACAGTACATCACATCCAAGATGATTGTGATCTGAATACAGATTATTAATTGTTTGATTGATTTTGCATAATAATGGCAGTGACGATTACAATTATGGCATTGTGTTGCATTCCAGAAAGATGTAATCTTAACACCTGTAGCATGACTATGAAGTGATTTTCCAGTTTCAGAATAATGCATTCAATAACTATTTAAAGCACATCACAAAATTAAATTTCAAACATACACTTACATATAATTTAATTTATTTCAAAGTTCATTCATGTATTCAATGTGTTTTGCTTTGGATGTAATTACTTGGAAAAAGAACTTAGAGAATTCTAGAGAGGAATTATAAAAATTTATAAACAAACATTCTGGCCAACAGTCATACTGATTTTGAAATCATGTGATACAATGGTAAAACTCTTTCAAACTCTTTCATAAATTGTGATATTTCTTCATACCTGTTGTGTGTGTGTCTCTTGGCATAGAACACACAACACAGAAACAATTAAGGTCCCTCTAACTTCATCTTTAAATTCACTCAAGTCTTGTTTCATGCTGCATTAGAAGCAGTTTTAACCAAAAGCTAATCCTGTAGCATCTCGTACTTCAAATGTAGTAACCATTCTAATTCATTTGTGTTTTGTTGTGTCTTAATTAAAATGTGCTATAAGAAGTGCCATGAATGACTTTAAATAATTAGGGGATAAAAAATAAGTAAATATGTACAATTAACTGCAGTCAGCATATAGAAGCCAAGTGGTTTAATACCACTTACACCATACTCAGACACTTCCAAGTATCCATTTCTGAACTGGTTTTTACAACAGACTTCTGTACACACATCCCATTTGATTGTTGCCATTGCCATCATTATCACCACTGCCACCTCCACCTCCACCACCACCACCACCACCACCACCACCACCACCACCGCCATTAGCACCATCATACTCATTCATACCCATTCCAGCATTAGGTCTATTGTGACCTGTTACAAATAAACAACAGAACCTTTCTCTCATTTCAGAGGTATTCTCTAACTCAAGTTTTCCTTTGGGTTAACATTTTAACATAACACTCATTAAATTTTCATCATATTCCTAACTTCTTTTTTCCTCTACAAGACATCAGTTTGACCTTTATTATCCTAAGCAGTCACATGCTGGTATATTAAAAGGCACTGGTAAATGGCCTAGCATACAAAATGCTGGTCTCTGTGTGTTTACTTGCAAGTAATTAAAATGTCCTTTCTTTTACAGGAAAACTCTTGCCATCAAGATATAAAATTGACATTTCATCTGCCTCACAGAGGTTAGTAGTCTGTCCCTTAATCTTCTGAACTGCATTATCCAAACAATTAACAAATAACACTTACACGCCATCCAACAAAACTCTAACATATTACTAATAAGTTGTGTTTGACCATGTATATAAGTAGTATTTATGAATAGAGATAGTACAATGGGATGCCAAACATCAAAGTTATCCTAACAACACTTAGTAACCTGTACAAATTGCACTATCCTAACCACACTACATAACCTGTATAAACTGCAGTTTCCTAACCACACTACATAACCTGTATAAATTGCACTATCCTAACCACACTATATAACCTGTATAAATTGCACTATCCTAACCACACTACATAACCTGTATAAATTACCACATCCTAAAAGTACTAAGTAACCTGTATAAATTGTGCTATCCTAAAAACACTACATAACCTGTATAAATTGCACTATCCTAAAAACACTACATAACCTGTATAAATTGCACTATCCTAACCACACTACATAACCTGTATAAATTGCACTATCCTAACCACACTACATAACCTGTATAAATTACCACATCCTAAAAGTACTAAGTAATCTGTATAAATTGCACTATCCTAAAAACACTACCTAACCTAATAAATTACCACATCCTCAGAGTACTAAATAACTTGAATAAATTACACTATCATAACAACACTACATAACCTGTATAAATTACCACATCCAAGGAGTACTAAGTAACCTATACAAATTGCACTATCCTAACAACTCCACAAAACCTGTATAAATTACCAGATCCTAAGAGTACTAAGTAACCTGTATAAGCTGCACTATCACAACACAGCTACCCAATCTGTATAAATTACCACTCCTAAGAGTACTATGTAATCTGTAAAAACTGCACTCTCCCAACAACACTACACATCCTGTATAAATTACCATATCCTGACAGTACTAAGTAATCTGTACAAGCAGCAACTCCCTAACAGCACTAGTAACTTCTCTAATGAAACTAAGCATCCTCTATAAACTGCACTACCTAACAATACTAAGTGACTAGTCTAAAACAATTCCTTCCTATATATTATCCTAAATTCCTCACTCTTTTAAAGCCTCTTGTGTACATATTCCACAGGCACAATCAGAACAGTCATTACTATTAAAGGAAAACATCAACTATTAGTGTCTTTATCTTTCTCCTACTAACACACCCTTTCAAATTTCCTGCTACTTCTTGTGATATCAGAATATTTATAAAATAAATAAATAAGTAATTGGAGAATTATGTAACACCAACACCATCTTCCCTTTATCTTTCTTTCCATCTCACATGATGGTGATGGTGGTGGTGGTGGGAGAACTAGTAGTAGGAGGAGGAGGAGACAGGTGGCAACAGAGGAGGAGTAGTGGAGAGGGAAGAAATATGATTATGAGGAACAGAATGGTTGTGTTATCACTGCCAGTGACATCACTTCTTATTGCTATTATCACACTGTATGAGGAATCTTGAAATAAAAAGCACTGGGAGCTTGCAATCTTTTTTTTCACTCACACATTTGTATCTGCTGAAAATGTCTAACATTCATGCCACTGACTATTCAAATTGAAACAAACTGCACTTACCAATGGTCATCCATACTCCAAACCTGATCCAAGTATCAGCATCTAGCTTCAACATTAGATATATGTTTACCAGAATGCTCGCTGCAGGAACCACTGGCACAAATGGCACCTATTGAAAAGACATTATTTAGTTCCAGTTCTTTCCTACATAAACAGGTATGATATTAAAAGAATTTCCACATTACCTTCTCCTATATGCATAACCTTTTTGTGACTGAGTAAGTAACATCCTTGTTGCCTGTATGTTATGTTATGTTCTGAGGCCAAGGAAAAAGTTGTGATTGAAACATACAATGCAAGAGCAAGAGTGTGTTCCCTTTGAAGTATGAGCTCAGACTAAAGGAACAGAATGTGCATCCAACATACAACAAAACACAAAGCATGAGAAATTTTCTTTGAACCTGGGTGCCAAAACAAACAATTTAGATATCAGACCTCCATTTTCTTCTGTGTGTTTATGTCACAAAATGAATGAACTTAAAACCTCCCACCATTTCTGACGCTGATATTGTGTGTCTGTCTGTGCTCTCACATGTGTCCACAATACTGTGTCTAACAAATCACAAGTTATTCAGGTACACCGAGAATATTCTTCCAAAATGATATTTATTTTTGCAATTTTAATAAGAGAAACACAGCTCATTCAGGACAGAATCAATGCCATCAATGTAGTTTCCACTATCTCTCTCTCTTTCTCTCTGTACTGAAGGCTTTAAATTCAGTCCATGTGCAACACAGTAGATATCAATATCATGGCTCAGATTTTGTCCACTTCTCTTCCAACTACACTATTAGAACCAATGTCAATCAGTTCACTGGAAGACAGCCAGTCCAGAAGCCCACATTTTTTAAATTTTTTTGCAACCAATAACTCCAAGTGTATTAACACAGAGAGATTACAAGCTTTAAAAAAAAATATTTCTGTATACTTTTTATGTCCAAGTTACTATATTAAAATTGAAATATTTTTCCCATAATACAGACAGTTCTTGGAAAAATACACAATTTTCATTTCAAAAACTTTAAAAAAACATTCTTAATAATCAAGTTTTTTATGCACGTTCCTATTTTTATTTTAGTTCTTTAACATATTTCAGAAGTTAAAAGGATTGTCTACAGTTCTATGATGTAAACAGGGACAGAAATCATTGTGGGACCAAGTAACTGGATATACTTCGGTACACTTATTCATCTACTCGTTATTATAAGTCATAGCACACTTCAGAATATACAGTGGTTGAAATAAATAGGTGTTTGCTTCTTTCAATATCAGATACCGAGATTTTACTGTAGCAAATACAGTACAACCCCAATTTTAAATTTTTGTAGAGACTATCTAAAACTGTGTAAAATCTGAGAAACGTTGTTCTTATGGGTATTTGGCCAGAACCATACAAAAAGTGTGCAAAGTCTCAGAAAACGCAGCATGCAGGAAAATAAAATTGGGGTCTTTCTCTATTAAGACTGCTGTTTTCTGGGATGTGACACCAGGGAATCTAGTAGGGGGTTACCCAGACTATTGGTACATGACACCATATCCCAGAAGACCAATCCTGACTTGATTCCTGCATCTGTACTCTTTTGAAGAGTCTGAAGCAGATATTTTGAGTATTATTCAGAGAGGTAATTGTCAATGAAGGGGTAAGTGATATGGGCACTGGAAGAAAGTTCAGGCACCAAAAGTAAGCATAATTTGAAAGATATACTATAACATGCCTTTTAAATTACTTATTCTATGATAGAATGTATAAGTTGACAGGAGACAATCCACAAATATTCAATAATTTAAGCCAGGGAATTCAACTCATAAAGTAAACAGACCAAGTAGATAATTTGCATCTGAATGCAAGTCACACATTTTAAGAAATAGGCTAAATTGGGTACATTCAATAAAATTCAAAACAGTATTAAGAAAAACTTCACACTTTTTACAGCAAAACCAAAATTTGTTGGAGTTATTTCAGTTTATTTGTTTTTATCCTTTGCAAACATATATTGTACATGGCTATCTGAAGACAGCAAAGTTTTCTTTAAATTTGAGTCCCAGTACTTAAAAATATTTAAATAAAGACATCTGACACTGAACTGGGCAATATTTTGTGATTGCAATAAAATAAGAAAGGACTATACGAAATGAATGATGGGCCACATATTTGACACCCCTGATTTAAGCTTCAAGCAGCCAGGTTAAATCACTGTCTTTGCATGGGTAAGGACATTTTCATAAACTGAAATTAGAAACTTATTTTTCTGTTACATGAGGGACATAATATTATTTGGTTTTAATTCTATGAAGTTCCAAGATTCAAGTGTATTTTCCGTTTGTAACAGGTTCAGTAAAAGTCATGTGCCCTGTGAGGCATGTACCTTGAAGTAGAGAGGCTTTGAAGAAGTGGGCTGCAAACTGATTGAAAGCAGAATGAGAACCAAGAAACCTGCTATGACTGATGTCACAGACAATGCCCATGTATTTAGGTCTACCAAATCACGTTCCCAGAAAATTAAACACAGGCACAATAACGTAGACAGCACACCTGCATGAACAGAAACATTTTGCATTAAAATTTATGTTATAGAATAAATGTGCTCCAGGCATTATAAGGCTAAAGATTTAAAAGTCATTAATGGACAACCTGTATTTGTTGTGCTCTTGTTCATTAATGACAATATAAACATGTTTCATATTTCACATAAATGTAACACTAATGCCCAATCTCACAAGTGATACATACCAAACAATAATAAAACTGTGCATAAAAGTGGTGTCACTTAATGCTAAAAATTTATTAGATTAAGATTTTTTACCTAAACATAACACAGAAAATGCTATTTGCGTCCATGTTGTGTTATGCTCTGAACATGCACACAGCTGTAATTCCCCCATTATCATTTTTTATATTTACTTTCCAAAACAACTGACAGTCACACCATACATATCACAGATATGTTTCAGCTAATTATACAGCTAAATAAAGAAGTGTATGCCTGCTGTATGGAATGACATAGTGTATGACACTAAAGAATAGAGCCCTTCTTACGAAGCTACTGGTCACTCAGCTAGTCAAGATTTTCACAGTTTTATGGAAATATACTTCATTATCACATTCAAAACGGTTTCTGTAGATTCCAACTCTCCGCAGGTGGATTAGTCCACAACTTCACACTATTTCTTTAACATCCATTTGCATATTCCCCAGTCAGTACCATTGTCTTAAAAGTAGTCTTTCAACTGCTAGTTTTTTAATACAATTTTTTATGTATTCCTAACATCTCCATATGTGCTAAATGACCAATAAACCTTGGTGCACTAACACTCATTTTTTGTCATTTTCGAACTTCCAGCTGGCCAGAGAGTTTCATAACCCTGCAATGTCATGATATAGTTACAGGTGATAACATTAAAAGTGTCAGGGAAATTCACTGTTTTGGAGTATGATACGAGTTGTTCAGTGTGTTCTGTGATAAAGGGTCATGTGTGTGTGTACATGAGGCCTTTGCTTTACTGGGATGTTATGCAGCAGGATAGCATGGTAGTTGGTAATGGAAAATATATCAGTCCCATGTTCAGAAATTGAGCAGTCCAGTTTCTTCTTGGGCTGCTTGACCTTTAAAGGTGAAACATGTTGTATATTGTCCTGATGTGTCAATAACTAACTACCACACTATGCTGTACAACATTCCACAAAAGCGAAGGTCTCAAGTATGTACACTGTAAAAGAAGCTTGCAATCTCACATCTGTGTGCATGCTTATAAATTTACCCTTCCACTGGTACTGAAGATAAAACTTTGGGAACATGCACACCCCAGTTCTTCACAATCCAGAACAAGCTGTAGGTTCCCCTGCTATCCATAATTCTCCTGATTACCTGATTTCTGGGAGTTACAGAATCTACCCCACATCCCACACTTCAGAAATGATCTCTACACCCTTACCTAAGTAGCAGGAAGACATTAAATTCACACAGGCCATATCAGTTGGTATTAGGATCCAACAAATATTGAACTTGTTATACAGAACCTAAATGCAAGTACCAACAGGCAGCAATGTGTGCAGCAGACTCTTGGACAACAACAACACTTCCCTATTACAGTAAAATTACATCAAAATGACTTACCAAATGCTAACACCTCTGCAGTGACAACACTGGATGACAGGAATGTTGGATATTTCTTCCTGGATGAATTAAAGAGTTGCTTTGTGACTGTTCCAAATGACACAGGCTCCTTAAGTGTCACCAGATTTGTTGATTCAATGTACTCTGAACTTAGGTCATTCCCTCCATAAAGATCAAGATCTGTGTACCTGTAAGAATATACACAATGTGCCAAGGCTTGCTGTTCTGTTATTATATAGCAAGTCCTTACACACAGCAGAAACAATTGCAGCACTGGAAGGTCACAACAGTCAATATGACAACATTCACCAGACTTCAACATATTCAAATTGCATCTGCATAATTTAACTCTCTCATTTCACATGTATGGATTCTTGTTTAACTATTTTCATAAAAAAGTGTAAAGTGTTTGTGTTCCTTTTTTTATTCATATCAGCCAAGTACAGCAGACAACCATCCCACACCATACAAGAAAATTCACTAGAATTAAAAAAAAATAGGGAATGTAATGTAATGTAATATAGTGCATTTGGATTTTTGAATCCTAAATTATCCACTAAGTTTTACTGTCACAGTTTTTGTTTGTTCTTATGCATGTATGTTTATTATTATTTTAAATGTATTCTCTCTTCCACATACATACTAGTAAGAGCAGTAAGTAGGAATGTTCATGTTTAAATTATCAGTGCCCAATCTGTGAAAATAATGTGCACCATGAGAATGTGAGGATGACTAGAATAAGAGAGGCTACAGGATAAGCATCACTACCCCTTACATGGAGGCCCCAACCTCACAAGAAGTAAAGAATTCCTACCTTGGAAATATGGAATCGATTCATGCTTATAGTCTGTTGTTTTGATTGTTTTTGCTGTCATGCTAATTTATTGCTCATAATTTTTTTCTTATTATACAATATGGCAAGAGTTAAGAGTGACATAATTGAAAAACAACAGGGGGTTCTCTTTTGAATTGCTGAGATATGTGCCTTTGTTAACATTATAGAAGACTGAGCTACATTTTTATGGCAACACTGGAAAACTAAATCTTCTTTGTGCCATATTACATTTGATCATTCATCACACATTTCTGACATTTTTCATTATTATCTCATAAAGGTTTGAGTCCTGTAAAAACCTATTTATCCAACAATATTTATTTTGGTTTTCTCTACTACTATTGTCTAAAAATTTTCTTACTTCTTTAAATATTCAGTGAGGCATTATTATAAATGTACTAATATCTTCACATATAATGCATTTTTTTTGTTCAATTTTAATGATAACTGTAATTTCTCAACACATTATGATAAAAGTTCTAAGCACACAAAAATCCATCCTCTGGGAGCCAAGTGATGCAGATAAGCAGACAGACTGACAGACCAACTGACATGTCTATGCTAACAGTCACTGTTCTCAGCTTTGTGAACAAACTTGATAACAGCAAAGTGATGCAGATGAGCAGACAGACTGACAGACCAACTGACATGGCTATGCTAACAGTCACTGTTCTCAGCT
>Ga0131853_10025831_pt1 | contig 10574 bp, 2 predicted proteins | sample TergutLab28metaG_FD_92764 | JGI IMG/M metagenome (GOLD analysis project Ga0131853, IMG submission 92764) | Labiotermes labralis P1 segment gut microbial communities from Petit-Saut dam, French Guiana - Lab288 P1 (version 2) (version 2) | ecosystem: Host-associated > Arthropoda: Insects >... | reverse complement strand
GTGTGTGGGTGTTTGTGTGTGTGTGTGTTTGTGTGTCTGTGTGTGTGTTTGTGTGTGTGTGTGTTTGTGTGTGTGTGTGTGTGCTTGTGTATGTGTGTGTGTTTATGTGTGTGTGTGTTTGTGTTTGTGTGTGTGGGTGTTTGTGTGTGCGTGTGTTTTTGTGTTTGTGTGTGTTTATGTGTGTGTGTGGGCTTGTGTGTGTGTGTTTATGTGTGTGTTTGTGTTTGTGTGTGTGTATGTGCGTGTGTGTGTTTGTGTGTGTGTGTGTGTGTTTGTGTGTGTGTGTGTGTGTGTAGGTGTTTGTGTGTGTGTGTTTGTGTGTGTGTGTGTGTGTTTGTGTGTGTGTGTATGTGTGGTGTTTCATGAGGGCAGCTAGGACTACTGGGCTCATTCCTTTCTCGAAACATAAATTCACACCCACATATAACACACCTTCTTGCACCATTTCTGAACACAGTGCAATTTCGAGATAGCCTATGCTTTTCCCGCAATATAGTGCAACGGCTGACACTGTCAACAATTTCCAACGCCACTTTAACAATATGGCTAATACAAACGTAATAGTAATTGCAATGCAATAAACTAAAATGCGTGAAGCTCACCTCACGGCCAATTTGAACAGTGGCGATCGCTTTCCTGCCTGCCGTCACGCGAAACGGAGAAGCGTAGGAGCCACTGTATATTGCACGTGAAGTTTCGTGTAATTTATTTTTAATTAGCTTTTGTCACAGAACGCAATAAATGCACGTAAATGTCTATTTTGGCTCCTAACTATACTCGTAAAGGCAAAGGAACGTTGCTTCTGTGCTTTGTTAAGCACCATGCCATAAAACACTATTTAGGGCGGGGGGGGGAGTGGAGTTATATCCTTACGCATTCCTAAGTCGCTACTACCGTGAAAATGAGCGGTCAGTTTGACAAGCCTGGCTCCCATTAAATACGGGGCTGGGTTGGAAACAGAGCCGGTCTTAGCGTTGGGGAAAAGAGTATAACCTCTTCTTCCAGCAGGGAATTGAACCTCGATTCCCCGTTCTCCGTCCCACAGCCTGTTTACTACACTAACTGAGCTGTCATTCAAGATGAAACCGAACTCTACTACTGACAGATCTAAAAGGTTAGCGTGAGTATCCTTACCGAATATTCTTTCTCTCTTTCTTTCTTTCTTTCTTTCTTTCTTTCATTTCATTTCTTGCACGTCGGTAAAATGGCTGTGGGATGTTACATAATGGCGCCAACAAGCCGCTGAGAGTTGCTTGTCAAAAGCAGGTACAATTGTTACACACAATGATCGCCTACAGTCAATATAACTTTCGTAGCCGATACAGAGATGTATAAAATAAAAATGAAAATTGCTATTAAAGGCATAACACCTGTGATAAAGGATACTTGGCAGAAGTTAGAATGCACATTCGATATTATGTGTTCAAGAATCTGGGTCCAGCTAGAAGTACATTCGATGTTGTAATAAAAGCGCTTAATTCAGAACCTTATATGGACGGAATTCGCGCAAAGTTTCACTCGGGCGTTTCGGCTGACGCACATCAGCACGTGCGAACTGCTTGTTAGCATTGCACATGACCTTACTCACCCGTACTGGCCCTCTCAGCACCGCTATGCTTGGCGTCTTCGCTGAGTTTCCGCAGTTGCTTCTTATGCTTCATGCGACGGTTCTGGAACCACGTTTTCACCTGGAGACAGAAAACTTTACGTTGGTGATCGCTTCGGAGTGAATGGTGGACGGTTTGACGTTTCAGAATAAAGTAATAGTTGCTTATTTGTCATGGAGCATTCATGGCAGCTATTGGTAATGAACTCTTTTGCTGACAGCCGGGTTATGGTCGCTTCAAGAAAATCAACGTTCCAGAGACGTGACAAAACTATGCGGCTGTCAACCCGAAAAGATTTTATTACGATTGTCAGTTTTGACGTAACCAATGTCGTCTAACTATATTTCCGACATTCCCCATTGTTATGTAGCCGCCCGCTTATTCCAGAGGAATATCAATTTCCTATATTCTCCTTCGCAGTCCTGGGACAGTGGTGCATGTACAAAGCTGGCTGGTGTAACGGTAACTTTATAGACATATTCAAGAGGTGCCCGTGTAAACTGACAGCAAACTTACTTAAATCAGCACTTTTCGTGGTTGTATCATTCTATCAAAAGAATGTTACACAGTATAGTACCTCACATACGTTATCCACGGCCACCTCAATTGATTTTACGTGATTTCATTCACCGGGTATTTTACTGGAATCAGTGGCGTACCCAGGAATTTTGTTCGGGGGGGGGGGTTCAAAAAATTCAGTTGAGGACAGAGGGCAGAGAACAGGAATCTGGGGGCTGTAGCCCCCTAGTCAAGGGTTCTGGAGGCAGCTGTAATTTGGTACAAGAAATTTCATTTCATATAGTAAAGTTTTCTTAATTTTTGGTACTTTATATAAGACTATTTACGATGACAACCAATTTATTTGTCATTGCTAATGTAAAACAATTGCGAACCGGCGGTAGTTTTAGAATTTTACTGCCTTTTCTCCGAACATCTTGGGGTTTTGGCCTTCTAAATTCAACAATTTTTAACAGTTTTCACAATCAGGTTGATTTTGGCACGATTTTGGCGGGCCTTCGGAATTTCGGGGGGTGGGGGTTGTTTGAACACCCCAAACCCCCCTCGTTACGCCACTGACTGTAATGTAGCCTGAGATACGTAGGCCACTGCTGACTGCCTCATAAAATGAAGTGCTAAGAAAGGGTACCCCGGTTTTCTGTTTGGTTGTTAAACTGCAAGTATTTAAATAGAGTTGTTTGTTTGTTTGTGGATTAATTATGTTTGACTACACTATCAGTTCAGAGTACATAGCGTGGAATGGCAGAAAGGTAAACTAATGCGAAGGAATCGGTTGTGCCATGTTTCGAGGTATTAACTCGGCATTTGCCTGCTCAAAGTCCACAAAAGTCCTCCGACAAGATGGTTGGTGTACCAAGATGGGTTCAGTAGAATAAAAGTTAAAACCATTGCCATCTCAGCTGACTCGCAAATTCGTATCATCTCAGCTATAAGGCAAATTCAAATGATCTTTGGCCTGCAGTGTACTGATGATTTAGATGCCCAAGTCAGATTTTTTTTTTTTTACCTACCATAAATGCGCCTTTGAGGTCACAACAACTATTTTACGGACTCGTAGAAGTTTTACATAAATGCAGAAAACCTACTTTAGGATAAAAATGTTAATTCTGCACAAAGAGAACGCCGAGGAAAGTGCCCTGTTTTTTACGACTAATGTCGTAACAAATAATATGCGAGCTTGGCAAAGTCATATTCTTGTAACTTGGCAAAGTCATATTCTTGTAACTTGGAGCGACGAATAAAATTGGTCAGTAATTTCATGCATATTTAAGTCGACAGATTCACACTACCACTCATTTAAAACATTTACAATATTCTGCCCTCACGCCTCCTACCTGGAAACCTACAGTTTAAAGCAATCAGTGCAACCGCACATTTCATCTGTTTTTATATGCGAGTGACAAGAAGTATCCTTGTGCGAAGGAACGGTGAACTGTTGCGGTACGGAAGTGTGTGAGACAAACTGATGTCGTTATGTTCCAAAGCTGGGCGAAGTTTGCGGAAGTGTAAGTCGCGAGAAGCTTTGTGTTTCGTATTTCTTGTGTAATATGATTTAAGTTGGCGACGTGTTTAGCAAAATATGCAACATATATGAGTAAAATAAAGTCATAAATAATTATGGTCAAAAAAATTCAAGAGATAAGAACAATGGGAAGACGTAGATGAACTTAACGGTGTGCATATCTAACTGGATTCATTTGACTCTGCGTAGGTGTACTCTCGGGTTTTTGTGAATAGGGCTTCGTAAACGCACAGTCTTCCCTGGTCGTTAGAACACTTGTGCGACATTAATGTTACAGACATGTAGAGTACGACGGGGTCAAACACCAATTATGGGTTTCATTACGTAGGTGTATACATCGAGCGACGTGCAGATATGTATGTCCATTCCTTCACCACGTGGTCTTTTCAAATTACAATTTGTTGTACTAAGATTCTGTTTGTGTCATTCCTGTTGTTTCGGAAGGAGGCACGTCAATCAGAACGTCTAAATTCAACTGTGTCTTGTGATCAATTTGTGCTTTCTTCCAAAATATACCTCTGAATCTACTGATGCCGGCTGGGGTTTCGAAAGCCTCCCACCCTAATCTGACATTAGTTTTCCCCCAAATCACCGGAACTTCATATCAGTATCACCTGAACGTGAAATTATCCTCGCCGGAGATTTGTGTCAAATTACTCTGAGCATCAATTGACATTGACAATGTCGAAAACACCCACACTCAAGTCTTATGCCAGTCTTATCAAGGCGTCATTTGAGTTTCACTATACTTTTGCTTGGGCCTCTCAGCAATTCCCCCCACACCCTACTGATATTGCTGTTTAGGTATCATGTCATATTCGACGAAAACTCACACTTGGGCATTTCAGCAACCTCCCCTGGGCTGCGTATTAACACGGTTTATTCTTACACCGTTTCTTCGCGTGTCTCGCATCATACTTTAGTAAGTACTGCAGCATTATTTCCGCAGTCCCTTAGGCCTATCAGTCTTAGCTGGGCCCTATGATAGTCTCTCTTCAGCAATCTTACCTGTGTCTCGGAGAGGTTAAGTGCGTTGGCCAACTCGACCCGTTCTGGTGTGGAAAGGTACCGCTGGGCTTCGAATCGTTTCTCCAAGCCTGTCAGCTGGTGGTCCGAAAACACGGTCCTTGCTTTCCGCCGCCGACAATGCTTGGCGCCTAGATCGCCCGAACCGCCCGCAAACAGACCACCGAAACCTAAACCTGCAGAAAAGCATCAAGATCGGAACATCTCTGGAGTATACCCACATCACAGAACGTTGCGCTATTAGAAATGACCTGCAAATGCATTCTTTAAAAACAATCAAGTCCCATACATTTTCAAAGTATTCTGGAAGCTATCCCTGCCGAATGGTAGTTGTCGATGTTTGGACAGATCGCAGTGCCTTAATCTTCAGGGTCAAGTCGACAAGGCATAATATCTCAGGCAACGTGAATCTTCAGTAACCTCCTGTAATAATCCAAAATCTTGCAAGTCCATTGCTACTGACACCCTGTATCAATTTCAAACAGGTTTTATCCGGATATGCAACCCGTGACTTAAGCATCACATGCTCGTGGCAAGCTCGTGGCAAGTATGTGCTATCAAATTTAAATAAAAAGCGGAATTCAAATAATCAGACTGTAGGCTACATACCAGGTGTAAGAAAGAAAGGTTCCGCCTTGTGCAAGTAAGGGTGCGCTGCCGGATGAAGGTAGGCTGCGTGAAGCATGGAGTAGCCGTCAGACAGGACTGAAGACCCACGACTCAACGCCGGACCCATTGTCGGAACCTGGAAATAATGAATGGGTGAATTCGTTTTATGGCAAACTTTACAAACGCAAGATGGTGGAAGAAAGAAAGAAAAAATAATTTAATTATAGGAATTTAAATGATTTGCCCACTTGACAGATTCATCCATACCTTATTTAAGGACAGTGTTTGTACAGTAGAGTGTACGTACTGTCGGATTAGTGGGGAAGGTGATGGCAAACTGGAAGGGGTCTGGAAGGAAACGATATCTAGTAAAAGGCATAAATTCTAAACGGGTGTCTGCTGAATAAAAGTCTGGGGCTCTATCATATCATTTTGAGCTCCATAATTGCTTTCGTGCGTAATATATGGAGAGGTAAAATAAAGACGGAGGGTCCTGTGCAGACCATGAAGTCCGCTGGAATGAGCGTAGTCTTAATTTCACTTATTACCAACCTCAGCATTTGTGGAGGTGAGTTTTAAACTTCATACCCCGGCTTCTTTATCCCGGAAAAGAACCTCAGTTCAGATGGGAGATTTGACGGGCTCCATAGTCGACTGGTTACCTCGAAGAAAGTAAAAATCTTTTGTTCCTGCTGGGAATTAAACCATCACTCCTCGGTTGCCTAGTCTGCAGCCTGGTCCCTAAACTGACTGTAGTGCTCCAGCTGTTATGGGTGTTAGCCCAAATAGTAACTGAGTAACTCTACTAATTTAGAAGCTAATTTTGCGAGAATATTTTAGGTTAGATTTTAAATACACAACTTTCGCAGAATTTTGCAGGAACATTGTAGCTTCCTTGTAGAAACTACAATGTTCCTGCCAAACTCTCCGTACAAATTTTATCCTTATACAGGGTGTTGCGCTCCGAAACTTCCAAGATGTCGACCTTTCGTCCTTAAATTTGACATTAGTGCATTTATTTTTCACACACATCAAGACAGACATGACACTGGAATTGGAAAATAAAAACTTAAAAACAGTATGTGAATTCAGAAGTAATAAAAAATTACTACCGGTATGCATGAGGTTAGACGAGAGATGGCCGAACATTCGATCGCCGTCAGTTTTTTTGGTAGATCGCGGCCGCTTTTTGGTCTCTATCCAAATTTATTTGCCGCCTCAGTACGATCAAAAGCTCTTCGTTTGACAGCAGTTTTTGGATCGACCTATCTTTGCCAAGAAGCCTTCTCCCAGATGACGATAATTAAATTAAGATACGGAAGCCATCTAATTGATTAACATTTCAAACAGCGCCTTCACTTGTGCCTAGTGATAATAAAAAGCCCACTTCAGTAAGTAATCGCAAGATATGCAGTGTCATGGATCAACTTTGCAATAGGAAGTTTAGTGAAAAACACCTTTTTGTGGTGATAAATTGGTTGAGTTTGCAAAGATCAGTTTTTAATAAATGAATCAATTGTAACTTCGTATGTTGGATGTTTTTGTGCTATTTTACATGTCTGTATAGTTGGCCACATACGTATTAATGCCTTATATAGTATGGTTGATTGCGAAAGATGTCAACTGAGTCCAAAAATCTGGCCACCTATTGGTTAGACCTTGCTCAAGGCGCATGGACAGATTAGTTACGGAGAAGCTGGACCGTGAATGGAAGTCAGTCCACACAGATAGAATGGCATGTAGTTGCTCTTCTACGATTGACAATCGAATAAAGGCAAATCGTTGTCTCTGAATGCCCTCCAGTCCACACCGGGAAAAGCTCTTGTGAGCGTCGCCTGATTGAGCAGTGTTTCGTCTGACATCTCGTGCACACTGACTCGTACCAGAACTTGTACATGCTGAAAGCAGCCAGTGCCGCAGTGGAACGATGCCACTGGGAATTCTTTGGATTTGCCGACAGCAGTTCGGAACGGCAGACCAGCTGATCTGTAGGAAAATCTGGCCTTGCCCGTACAGTATCGTGAGGCATTAGGAGATTCACTGGCCTGTCGTCTGCAAAGCACAATGCCGATGCCAGCCACGTTACGACTAACATGCCATTCGCTCAGCGTAGAAAGAAGACTGTGTCACAGATGGCAGTTGAATGTGGGAGTTTGAGTAAAATGGCGGATAATGAAAGCGTGTGACGTAAGTCACCGGTGATTGGCTAGACTGCTAATGTAAATAATATTCTTCTCAAGTAGTGATGGATAAAACAGGATCTGATTTTGTGAATTGAACGCTGACCCTTTTGGTGTTTATTTGAAATTAAATAATGGTGTCTGGTACATCGATATGCTAAAGTCTTGCCGGAATCTAATGTTATGTACAGACGGATGCTTTACTGGTACAAGCATTTTGGACATTTAAGTATATTACGAGAATTGTTCTCACAAGAAACGTAGCTTATGATGGAGGGGTGTTAGTGATTACTACGTACATGTTGTATTCCGTTATTCCAGTTCATTCTCACCATCAGTTTGTGTTTATATTGTACCTGTACTAACTTAAATTAAGTATTTAATCATTTAATCAGCACACCAAATAATGCACATGCATAAACATTTTTTTAAATTAAAGTATTTAAAATCGCTCCAACATGTTTCGATCCTAAGATCATCTTCAGGGAGCTAAACTGTTCCTAGCTAAAGTCACATTTTTAAAAACACTCACTGATTAATTTCCTTATATTAACAGGGTGCTGTGGCAGCATGTCGTATTGTGTAAGTGTGCGCTGCTGAGAGTGCGCCTGACTACGGGTGTGCGTCGTGCGCACGACGCACACCCGTAGTCAGGCGCACTCTCAGCAGCGTATGTGCATTAGTTGGTGTGCTGATTAAATGACTCTACGAAATACACGGTACAAAGATAAAGATAGTTAAATTTAAAATATATATATATTCTTTTCTGTGGCGCTGCGGCCTAACGCGGGCCATGGCCTCCTCATCCTTGAGTTTTCTAGATCACACACAACGACGCATCACAGTCGGTAGGACTCATCTTGACGAGTGATCGGCTCGTCGCAGAGATCTCTACCTGACAACACACAACACTCACAACTGACAAATATCCATGCCCCCGGTGGGATTCGAACCCACAATCTCAGCAAGCGAGCGGCCACACACCTACGCCTTAGACCGCGCGGCCACTGGGACCGACTATATATATATATATATATATATATATGTACTACTTCTATGTTGCACGGATTTTTTGTTCTTAAGATGTGTTAGTGTTTGTTACTATTATCGTTATATTCAGTGTTTATGAAAAAGGTTTAATTGCATACATAGACTGAATATTAAATCGGTTGAGCATAATCTCAAATCTGCACAACTTCATATACGCAAATCTTGATTTATAAATAATATTTTACACATATGTGGGCAGGGGTATCGTAGCCGGTATAACGACTCGTTACCAGCTGGACGTTCCGAGGATCGAATCCCGGTGGCGCCAAGATTTTTCGCACGGGTACGGACCGGAGCTGAGGCCTATCCAGCCTCCTGTGCAGTGGGTGCCGGGTCATTTCCGGGGGTACACAGGCATAGCGTTAACAACCCACCCCAGCTAGCGTCGAGGTTAAAGAAAGAGTACGGTTATACCTGTACTACCCTTCCGTGCTTTCATGGCAGGTTATAACGTAAACTTTACCTTTCTTTCGTTTTACACGTAGCTTCTGTTATGTATCTAGTGTGTCCGTTTCCAGCGGTTCCTTTGTTTACCGCCATCAAAACTTCCTTTTCTGGTTCCAGTGATTCCTTTGTTATGGCCATCAAATCGAAAACTAACTAAATTTAATAACAATAATCCCTTCATAAGAACTTAATATCCTTTTGCGATGTATTATCATACACCATTTCACGGAGCGAGTGGCGCTACTGTCGCACTGTTAAGACAATTCCGCCCATTACTGATACAGGATGTGCTTTTGGGGCGTTGTTGAGTGACGTAATGGGCTTACTAAGTTTCGTGTAAAAGAACCGATTGGTTCAGAAGGTCAAATGAGGGACGCAGAAACAGCATAATGATCTAAAACAGTGTTTCTCAACCGCCGGGCCACGGCCCGGTACCGGGCTCTGGCATCAATTATACCGGGCCCCGAGAGGTTCTCCTGGAATTTGTCATTTAAGTTTTCTACGCAATTTTCATGAATAAAATTTTTATAGTGGAAATATTCTGAGGAGAAAAATATTCGTGAATATGTCGAAAAACTCAAGACCCAGATGTTGGCTTGAGGAAACTACAATATGCTACAAGATTTCATTAGTCCAGTGATTGGTAATTAATTTAAATGTAATTTTATATTTGTCAACATGCCACACCGTATACATAAGTGTACTAATACTCTTTACAATTATGCCATAATTGATTATTAATACTTATGTTATTTTAATGTATGAACTTAAAAAAATGGAAAGGTATTTACGAGTAAATTTGTTGGTACTGGGCCCTCGTCTTATGGAAAAAGAATTTACCGGGCCGCTGTCTCACAAAGGTTGAGAAACACTGATCTAAAAGTTTTCTTTTCTCCCTATGAATGAAGAGAGTTTATACGCAATGAGTAGTTCTATAACCTGCGTCCTACATCCCCTAGCGACACTCCGACGTCTTTCGAATTGGGTCTGTCTAGCATGTCATCTCCTTCATTTTGAAATACCTTTAATAATTTAGTTTGGCGTTCCTTCGTTCCTATAGATAAAAGAAAGTTACATTTTTAACGTTACTGTATATATTAACAATGTTCGCGGCCCAAGATTTTACTTCTAGAATATCAGTCAAAGTAATTTCAAAATTATTTATTAAGTACGTAATATAAATTTACTTTAACCACGAATTTCGTACTTTTATGTTTTATTTTACGTTAATGCGGGCCCACACAACTTTATATATAATCATATACGTTAAATTTTGTAATTTCATTTGATGTAATAAACCGCTTGATATTGACCCACATGCGCCGAAACATGCTGGAGACGCAATAACAGTAGTGGAGTGTTCCAAAAATTCTATACGTAGATGATTTTAATGTACCAATTGATCAATACAAATATTGATTTTCTGGAGGTGTCAAAAATTGTAATAGTTTGTTCTCAGAAATTTGTTGATGAAACGTAAAGTATATCTGATAGCAATTAAAACTGTAAATATTTCTTCCAACATAATGGATAGGGAAGGAAGGATTCAGAACCTTCCGTTTCTTTCAGTGGCGTAGCCAGAAATTATGTTCGGGGTGTTGGGGGGGGGGGGGG
>Ga0131853_10025828_pt1 | contig 10575 bp, 13 predicted proteins | sample TergutLab28metaG_FD_92764 | JGI IMG/M metagenome (GOLD analysis project Ga0131853, IMG submission 92764) | Labiotermes labralis P1 segment gut microbial communities from Petit-Saut dam, French Guiana - Lab288 P1 (version 2) (version 2) | ecosystem: Host-associated > Arthropoda: Insects >... | reverse complement strand
TGTGTGTGTGTGTGTGGTGTGTGTGTGTGCGGTGTGTGTGTGTGGTGTGTGTGTGTGTGGTGTGTGTGATGTGGTGTGTGGTGTGTGTGTGTGTTGTGTGTGATGTGGTGTGTGTGTAATGTGGTGTGTGTGTGTGGTGTGTGTGATGTGGTGTGTGTGATGTGGTGTGTGTGTGGTGTGTGTGGTGCCTGTGTGTGTGTGGTTTGTGTGATGTGGTGTGTGTGTGTGTGTGTGGTGTGTGTGATGTGTTGTGTGTGGTGTGTGTGTGTGTGGTGTGTGTGTGTGTGTGCGTGTGTGGTGTGTGTGGTGTGTGTGTGTGTGTGGTGTGTGGTGTGTGTGTGGTGTGTGTGTGTACCATTCTGATTAAATTACGCTGACCAATATGCAGAAATAGCGACAAGAACTGCTGTACTGGATAATGAAGCAACAGTTTAAGCATAACTCGTATTTCAATGGTAAAAAAGGTAAAGCAGTCCCGTTCCAGGAAGTTAAGGTTTACAAATTTCGTGACAACGGCACAGGATGGCGGTAGGTTGTCAGCCTTACGCACCGGCCGCCTTTAACCCAAAGAAAAAATCCTGGTACTCATTTCTGTTAGAAGCTGAGTCTACCCCAGGGCCATAGTGCGATCGGGGGGACACCAGCTGGGATCGAACCAGCGACCTTACGATTTGAAGCACAGCGCCTTAGCCACTGTGCTACCGCGGTCCCCCGTATTTCAGTGGTACTTGAATAAAATCTGTAAGATTAACGTCATTGAATTCGACAAATATGGTAAACTGATTTTCAGAAAATATAAGTGTTTAGAATATAAACAATTCCGGGATAAAACTTCATTTCTGGGAAGTATTTAGTATAATACACAAACAAACAACGCAGGTACATTTACATGCAGGAGATTTAAGCCGAGAAAAGATATATCGAAGAATTATTGCAGCCAGCATCTAGCCAAAGTCCACGCTTCACCGATTAGCAGAGTCAAAGCCAGTGACATTATTTCGCGCAACTGGAAGAGTGACAGATCACGACGTAAGAGGCGGTCCGCTCTCACGTATTAATCACGAACGCCGCAGAAGTGTCAGCGACGTTTCGGTGATAACACACACATCAGCATAAGAAATGTTCCAAGGAGAGGGCACAAGTCACATATCTCTTGCGGGCAATAAACCCCCTACTGGAAGGAAGAGATCCGCTCAATTTCCTCTTTTTATGCCAATGAAGTGCATATAATATGTTAAATACATATACTTAAAGGTCATAAATACAGAGTGGCGCGGAGCCAACTTACACAGTTCAAATGGTCATAGATAATATATGGAAACAGGGAAAAATAAGCGAAACCGTCCATAAATACGTCCAAGTTTGCTATTTATTACCTACAGATTACAAGCTTATTTTCTGAACATCAGGCAGATGGCCTCCGTTTACATCAATGCATTGTTGCAAGCGTGTCTGGAAGTTACCGTACACGCGCCTCCGTAGATCCTCATCAATAGCCGCAACTTCGTCAACAATTGCTTGTTTCAGTTCTTGAATAGCCATGATACGCCTCCGGAACAGACGGTCTTTCAGGAACCCCCACAGGAAAAAATTTGGTACAGTAAAGTCGGGCGACCGAGCAGGCCAAGCGATGTCGCCGAAACTACGAACACAGGTAACACGTTGTTGCACGTTCCAACGCTCCATTGCGACTGACCACATGAAATGGCGTCCTCTCCTCTACCTTCCCTCTTCCCGCCAATCATGACAAGCTATCGTGCCGGCGCAATATTCAAATTTGAAATGTGTCAGTCGGCTCCGCGGCACCCTGTAAGTGTAGTTAACATCTTGTGCGCTATTCTTATAACAAAACCAAATAGATGCACTACTTTCTCAAATTTATTCTTGAAATAAAACTCTACATGTTTCGGACAGTTCCTCTTGTCTATCATCAGGAGTTTTGAACTACACACACAGCAGTGGTATGTGTCATACAGGTTTACTGACAGCTTGCGAGCAGCATCACGACGGAACTGCAGTTCCTTCCTGATCCCGCTCGCAGTTGTCAGCATAACGTGTATGACATATACCATTGCTGTGTGTGTGCATATACCATAAATGGGAAAAACCAACATTGTCAGAATACACTAAAAACAGCTAACCAGTATCGCATCAACCAAGAAATTAAGTTCCTCTATACTAAAAGACTAAAACTCAACGAATTGGTATTTAAAATACGCCTAAAATGTGCAGACAATTGGCAAAGCATTTGGCCCATCATAGTTCAATCCATAGACTATAAGATAACAAAGGAGATGGAAACCCACTACAACAACTTAAACCGCAAACTGGACAAGCTGCAAAGGGAAAAACAAACCAAGAGAAAAGCAGACACCCACCACCAACGCACACAATTCTCCACCAGGACGGTCAACCTAACAAACATTAGATTCTCGCAAGAAGAATTAGCGTTACTTAACAACGGACTGCAATATGGCATTGAGAAACCTCTGAAAAAATACTGGACCGACCTAATAATGGAAACAGAACAAGCTATAAGAATGCTGGACATTAAGATGCAAGCTCCATTTAGGATCCTGGCAACCAAGAAACTGAAACAATTCAGCGCGTCCGACAATCAACACAATGTAATGGCCAAACGACAAACTTATATCCTAAAAAACATAAATAGCAAACTTGAAAAGGAAAATGCAATGGTAGCCAAAGCTGATAAGGGTAAAACATGCGTCATCATATACAGTGACGTCATCATATACACTGACGAATACAACAAGAAATTCCACAAATTCCTTAATGAGAACAACTTTCAAAAACTTCAAAAAGATCCCACGGACAAATACCAAAAACTTATCACCAAGACCCTACAACATGGCGACCTTATCGTCAATAAGAAACAAAAGAAGTACCTCACCCAGAAGAAACCCCAACCCACCGACCTAAGAGCCCAGATCAAACTACATAAAACCGGCCAAACCATTAGACCAGTAGTCAATAACAGGAATGCACCAGCGTATAAAATATCAAAATTACTAGTAAATAAATTAATTAACCTCCTAAATTTACGAAACCACTACATTGTTAAAGATTCCACATCGCTAGTCAACGACTTAACAAAACTGAAAATAGAGGAAAATCACAGAATGATTACCTTTGATATCAAGGAGAGGATTCTCTCAACCTGTGCACCGGACGGCCACCTACAGAGTGTGAATTTACCAGATGCTGTATAATACAATTTGACCTTCTGATGATGATGAGAACAACGGTGCTCGAAACATGTAGAGGAATATAATAAACTTATTATAAAACAAGAATATGTGCTTTAAGTTGGTCAATTGCTAAGATTATACTGAGCTGCACGGTCAGCAAAACATCGAAGCCGTTCCTCCTACATACATGGACGTTTATTATTCACTCCATCGTATGTCATTTTTCTCTCTGCGTAACATAATGTAAGAATCCGCCAGCAGCTCACTAAGCATTGTTAAGGATTTAACATATTTTAACACAGGAACAAATTATTAAAATTCACTACTGTGATCATTAATTATGGTCTTCCTCACCAGGTTCACAGTCACTGTCGCCATCATCAAGTTCCACTAAACGAACAGGTATACTGTATACAACAGGTGTCCAGTAAAATCCCGGAAGCTTAACACTGCCTTCTATTTTAATAAGCAATAAACGATTTTCTTAGAATACGATCCTCCTCGAGAAGTCGTAAATATCCATCTATTAAACTCGTACCCTCACATTTTAACCAAACACAAAGATTCATCGCCGTATTCAGTAGAACATGCAACATGATACTCAATTATGACACCAACCACTGCACATTTTTAAAATTTATAAAATTTACACATTAAAACTGCTCCGACATGTTTCGGTCCTAAGACCGTAATCAGGGAGCTACATATTCCTTGCTAAAGACACACTAGAAATAGTCACATATTAATTTAGCTGTACCAGTTGGGTGTTGTGGCAGCATGCCATGTTGTGTAGTGTTATGTTGCGAAGAGTGTCCTGCTACGGATGTGCATTCTGTGCTTCGTTGCGTGATACTGCGTACACAACACGGCATTCTGCCACAACACCCAACTTGTACAACGAAATTAATCTGTGACTATTTCTAGTGTGACTTTAGCAAGGAATATATAGCTCCCTGATGATGGTCGTAGGACCGAAACATGTCGGAGCGTTTTTAATGTTTTAATATGTAAATTTTATATATGTGCAGTGGTTGGTGTAATAATTGAGTAACTCGACAACATGCATGGTGTAACAATAAAAATATGCAACATGATATTGTTTCCAGTCTGATTGAACTAACAGATTATTACCTTAGGATCCTTTTTAATATTACTGTACAAACCCTACAATCCGGTCTAAGGTACAGCAAAGGTAATGTTTCTTAAGATTTACACCAAATGTTGACATAACTTTCTCGTTTCGCACCATTACAGTTACTTGACTTTTACTTTTATCTTGACGGGAAAACATACGAAGCTTATATGGGAAGAGATATTGAGCAAAAGATGAACGTTCTAAAGAAAACAGCCCCAAGGAATAAAAAACAGCAGTGAAAGTAAATAAAAGAAAGGACTTTTTTTTCAAAGGGAATTTGTTTCCCTTTAAGCCAGATGTTAGTAAGGTCTCACAACAGAGACTGTGCTGGAAGTAACAGCCACTGGGAACTACCGATACTTCCGCGAACTGTAAATTCGTAGTAGGTAGTATTACTACTGTAGCAACGTCACTATTTGTATTGACCATTTCATTGCTCAGACTGCAGTTAAGGGACACTAATTCTCTCTTGTTTTGCACATTCACTTTGTACTATGCTATGTGCTGTACCTCATTAAGCCGCATATTTTTACTGGTTTTGCACATTAACATGCTCCTTCCAACAAGCTTTGCAACGAAGCTTAAACATATCACAATGCTCAAAACAGAACATACACGAGTGGGTCCAACTTGCTATCAACACAGTAATTTTTTGCATCTGATAACACTCGCAAAACCGACATGAAATATTTTAACATTTTTAGACAGTCTCCGTACGCAATGCATAAAATTAACATGAAACGGACAGAACCTGTCACCGTTACCCTCAGTTCGCTATTAGCTGCGTGGTTTAGTACGCATTCCACGTTACATCGAACAATCCTGTGGTGGTGCATAAAAAGCGCTAGCATCCCACCCATGTGAGAATTTCGCGTTAAATCTTGTTTGTATCACTAATAGCAAAACTTTTAACGTGCAAATTCACAGTTTTTTTTAAAATTATGCCTCTTTCGCACTAAATAAAACGTGTCAAATATATTCAGATGAAAGCAAAAAAAAAAAACTGAATTTGATAAATATTTTATATCACAGAAAATATACTCTTCCTGTCTAATAATCTCTTCAAGAGGCTACAATAGCATTGAATAGAGCTGCAAGAAGGATGGAATTGGAAATTAACCAAGCTAAAATTAAGTACATGATTTGTGGCACCATGAAGAAATACGTTGGGAATGTTTTTAAGGTGAAACACATGGCCTTCGAGAGAACCAACATTTTTGTGTATTTGGGAACATTAATTACAGCTGATAATAATATCTCTGCCGAAATTAACAATAGAATTACATTAGCCAATAGAAGTTACTTTGGGTTGGTGAATACACTTAAAGCCAAAAACATAAATAGAAAGTATAAAATGATTATACAGGGTGAGCATAAAGTCTTTCCCTGATTACAAACATTTATTACAAGATAACTACTGTACGTGGAATACAAACTTTTTTTCGAAATGTAACTGAAGAAGTTTATTTCACAACGCACTAGTACACTTCAGCAGGCGCTCCTTTTGTTGCACGGAGAAGGTCTAATCGATAATCAACTTCTCTCCACGTGTTCTCCAACAAGTCTTCAGTTATTGTAGCAAAAGTGTCTGTTATTCTTGCCTTCAAATTTGTAATATCTGGAACTGGTGTCGAAAACACTTTGTCCTTAACATACCCCCATAAAAAGAAGTCAAGGGGGTGATATCCGGCGATCGTGGTGGCCAGGGTGTCGGACCATCTCTCCCAGTCCGAATGTTTGGAAATGTTGCATCCAGCAGCCAAATGTTACAATAAACACATGTCGTAAAATTTTAGAAACTAACTTAAGTAATGTTAAAAAAATATGTTTGTATTCCACGTAGTTTTCTTGTAATAAATGTTTGTAATCAGGGAAAGACATTATGCTCACCCTGTATATAAGATATTAATAAAACCAGTCCTGATGTATGGGGTGGAAACCTGGGTTCTGTGTAAGGCAGATGAGTTACGTCTTGGAGTCTTTGAGAGAAAAATACTAAGAAGAATCTATGGACCTATCTGTGAAGGAGTAACATGGAGATCAAGATATAATGAAGAACTGTATCGTCTTATGATGAGACTGATTTGGTAACAACAATTAGGACAACCAGGCTTAGATGGGCAGTACATATAGTAGGAACGCAAGATAATCTACCATGTAAGAAAATCACTTTGGACAAGCTGGAGGGCAGAAGGCGAGTGGAAAGGCCAAACCTTAGATGGATGGACGGAGTGATGAGGGATGCAGAGAGGCTGGGAGCTAGAAATTGGAGGATAAAGACCAAGGACAGAGATGGTTGGAGGCGACCTCTAGAGTCGGCCAAGACCCTACATGGGTTGTAGCGCCCAGGAGGCAGTGTATAATAATTTAATGAATAGGATAAGTGAATGCTTTCCAGTATGATACTTTCGATTCTCCGTCTTGAAATTACGTAATATATATATTCAGCTTTCTGTAAAAGTACTTCATAGGCGCTTTTTTTGTTTTGCTGACCGTGCATCTCAGTATAATCTTAGTAATTAACCAACTAGATGCAAAAAAATCTTGTTTTATAATAAGTTCATTAAATACGTCTACTGTTTCTAGCACTGTTGTGCTCATCATCAGGCCAAACTGTATTATACAGCATCTGGTGTCATCACACTACACTGTAGGTGGCAGTCACATGCACAGGTTGAGAGGAGACTTCTCTCAACCTGTGCACCGGTCGGCCACCTACAGCTGTGATGATACCAGATGCTGTATAATACAATTTTGACCTCATGATGATAAGCACATAGTGCTCGAAACATGTAGGGGCATATAATAAACTTATTATAAAACAAAATGTTGTGCATCAAGTTGGTTAATTACTAAGATTGACAAGTGCTTTTATCAAAAGCACTAAGATTACGTTTAATAAATTCTACATTTATAGTCAATACTGAAAGCTTCGGCCAAATCCAATTCCGATCTTGGTTACAAGAATTGAAGATTATCATTTAAGTATTATTTTTATAAACTAACATAAGTCGAGAAGATTGCAATTAAAGCCCAGCGAAATACGAAACTGCTACACAGTAACACATGCTCTTAGGAACATTAAATCAAGCGAAATGAGTTGTGAAAATTTATATCCGGTCGGAAAACTCGCTAGGCAGACACAGTTACAAATACGAGAATAATGTTAAATTTAAAATCAAAGTAATCTTTTACCAAACTATTTATTACTGTAACAATTATACAGGAATTCAGAACACGTTTCGACCGAAAACTGTCAGGCCATCATATTAAAAACAATTATGACTCATAAACTAATAAACAGTTGTCTAAAGAGAATTCGGCGTCCCCATAACAATGTGACACCTCTCGCAGTCCCTAACATTAACGCGTATCGTAGGTAATAGATCGAGCTTATAGCGACAGCACTATATGATGCAGGAAGATTCACCGTCGGGACTTTCTGAGAAAGGTAATTAAATTCACTTCTGACCTTCTTACTAGCGGAAAATTTATGAAGTCGCGATGGGGTTAATTTTTTTAGGAGAAACCTTTAGAATTTCGTGTCTCAAGTTAAGAAATTTTATTCTTATTAGCTCGGCTCTGAAAATGCCACCTGAAGTTCAGTTCTGTTCACTTCTGTGCAAGCAGAACTGGCGTTCATATCAGCCCATCGTACAGGGTCTACCTACAGTATTATCAGCCATTCAGTTTTCTACGAATCTTCCGCGTGTTTATGGAATCCGTCAGTTCACCTCAAATGCTCGCCCCTACACAGAATACACAATTTATTGTGTTATGGATATATACGCTTCTTCACACAGTGAACTCATCTGACAAATTTTCTTGATGGTGGTGATGGTGGTGGTGGTGATAGTGGTGGTGGTGGAGGTGATGGTGGTGGTGGTGGTGGTGGTTGTGGTTGTTGCGGTGGGGAGACAGCAGTGGTGGTGGTGGTGGTGGCGGGCGACGATGGTGGCGGTGAAGATGATGGTGACGGTGGTGGTGGTGGTGGTGGTGGTGGAGGTGGTTGACGTCGTCGTTGTTGCGGCGGAGGCGACGGTGATGACGGTGGTGGTGGCGGTGGCGGCGGTGGTGGCGGCGGCGGCGGTGGTGGTGGTGGTGGAGGCGGCGGTGGTGACACTGGTGGTGGTGGTGGTGGTAGTGGTTGTGGTATTAGTAGCAGCGGCAGTAATACAATAATAGTAGCAACAACAATAACGACAAAAACGACGAAACAATTACGGTTAGGGAGAGAAAAAACTGACAGTAACAGAGTAAAATGAAATGGTAGAATCTCATTAATGGAAAATAACACAGCCCCAGCAACTTGGATCAGCAGATTTGTGGTGTGATAAGTGGCATGTACTATCTAGATTTGAAAGATCGCAGTAATACTATGTTGAAACTAAATATGCTTTGTGATTACTAGTAAATACAACAAATGTAAATTAAGCCCAAATACAACTTCATCCGTAAGTAAACATCAGCAACATGTTTCGGCTACACGTGTAACAGCCATCTTCAGGCTGAGCACATATTCAGTAGGAAATATGTAGGTACTGCAATACCATGAACGTTATAGACCAGATCTCGTCTTACATCAAGATGGCAGTATTGTAATATGTAATATATATATATATATATATAAAAATGGGGTTTGAAGATTTTACAAAATTTGTAATTAAGACTTCAATTTTTTTTAAGTAATACTATAAAACAAAGTCGATCTTCTACGTGGATGTTGAGATGTAGGCTAGCGTATATCTCAACATAGATAAAGTTGTGTTCAGACTTAATTTACACTTCTGATGTTTGTTGGACCGTGCATCATTGTGATAACTGAAGAATAAATAACAACTAGATGCCACTTATTATTTTATTGTACTTCTTATAGGTTCAACATGTTTCGGGTACTACTATGCTCATCATCAGGAGCTCGCGACTATGATGTTGATTACCACATTGGTCGTTTCGTTCTTGGCTTGCTGTATGTTGGAGGTTAGGTGCGGTTAGGCTGGAGTAGTGTCCGGGCTGCAGCCCCCTACCGAGGGGTTTCAAACCCCCCCTCCCCCGAAATTCCGAAGGCACTCCAAAATCGTGCCAAACTCAACCCGATTGTGAAAACTGTTAAAAATTGCTGAATTTAGGACGCCAACACCCCCAAGATGTTCGGAAAAAAGGCTGTAAAATTCTAAAACTACCGCCGGTTCGCAATTGTTTTACATTAGCAATGACAAATAAATTGGTTGTCATCATAAATAGTCTTGAAGTACCAAAAATTTCGAAAATTTTACTATATAAAATGAAATTTCTTGTACCAAATTACAGCTGCCTCCAGAACCCCTGAATAGGGGGCCACTACCCTAGATCCCCGTTCTCTCTGTCCTCTGTCCTCAATTGAATTTGTTGAAACCCCCCCCCGAACAAAATTTCTGGGTACGCCACTGGTATAAGCCACAAACCCTTTCACTTCAACTTCACCTCGTTCTCCATCCAATAACCAATATCATCCCACGAATATCAAATTCCGTAATCACTTAAGAGCTCCCAACTTTTCCTATATTCGGAGAGTATAATTTCATAATTCGAAATGCAATGTTTCAGCCGTGCTGAATATGGAGGCACCAGTGACAAGACCGATGTTATAACAAAGTGACCCAATGCGTGCACACTACCTGCATCGCGATCAATCAAGTCGAATCGAGTATCGAAAGGCAAAAGTCTTCACTCATTCGACTCGCACAGGGTTTCGATGCCAAACAAACTGGTCTGCCTTGCTGCGTCTTAGAGCGACAGATCGATTCGACGGTGCTGTTCTGACTTTGCGATATCCTGGTGAGCTGCAATTAATTCAACCCGAGTATATTCGATTCAGTTCGTGTGTTTCACTCTCACAGAGGAAAGCTTGGCTTTCAATCATGGTGAGAGACTAGGATTATATTCCTTTCAGTTCAGGAATCACTATATCATCTTACTATTCGATACTGTATAATCTGAGATATTGCTAGCGAAGTTCAATAAAGAAGATATATATAAAACAAGGATTCTGTTTATGTAATAGTACTGTTTTGCCGATCCCGGTGGCCGTGCGGTCTAAGGCGTCGGCACATCTGCTCGTTTATTGGAATCGCAGTTTCGAATTCCTCTGAGGGTACAGATGTCCCTCTCTTGTGCTTGGTACATGTTGAGTACGAGCGGCCTCTGCGACTGGCTGATCACCCGTTCAGGAGTCCAACCGTGTGTGTGTGT
>Ga0131853_10025827_pt1 | contig 10575 bp, 7 predicted proteins | sample TergutLab28metaG_FD_92764 | JGI IMG/M metagenome (GOLD analysis project Ga0131853, IMG submission 92764) | Labiotermes labralis P1 segment gut microbial communities from Petit-Saut dam, French Guiana - Lab288 P1 (version 2) (version 2) | ecosystem: Host-associated > Arthropoda: Insects >... | reverse complement strand
TTTCAAGCCATCCCTGTTTACCTGAACCCTCCTAATGGCGTACTCTAAAGCAAAGTTAAAAAGCATTGGTGATAGAGCGTCTCCTTGTTTCAAACCATTCCTAATAGGGAACCTGTCAGACATATTCTTGCCTACCTGGACTCTGCTATATGTTTCAGTCAGACTCATCTTTATTAACCTTATAGCTTATTATTAACTTTATAGCTTATTGGCATTAGTAGTCATACTATGACTACTAATGCCAATAAGCTATAAAATGCTGAGTGAAAATTTGCATCTGTAAATTTGAGTCTTTTTCTTTTTCCTCATATTCCTTACAGTTATGCTCGTGCACTTTAGCTTCTGAGTTACATAATGTACAAGTGACAAGGCATCATTTTGATACTCTTTTTTTTTTTTATTCTTGTTTTTCTGAGATCTAAATTTTGTGCTTCCTTGACTGATAATAGTAGTCTCTCAAGTTCCTTCTTGTAACCTTCACCTACTTTTCTGCAGGACATAACTATTGCCCTTCGACTAGATGCTGTAAATTTGATATGCAGTCATATAGATATATAGAGTAACCAAATTAGATCTTTGACACACAGTTTACAGCAGTAGCATTTTGTGTGTGACATACGGTTTTAATTATTTAGCTAGCCTGTGCTTCAGTTTAAGCCATAAGTCTAATTTTTATTGATTGTTTTGATGTGTTGTTTGTGTTTTCATGTAATTTTGTGTCATTATTCTCTGCCAGTTTTGTAATTTGCCACTGTGCTCTTGAACCAGCACTTCAATAAATGAAAATTGAATTGAAGCTGTTAAGTTGGTTCGCAAAAAGAGTTCATGTCTAACTGGCCAAGTTTTTTTTATTAACTGCTCTGTCAGATATTTTCTGACTATACAGCATGTATCAAGTATTACTGCTTTCGGCATTAGACTATGTAGAGCAAGGTGGAAATTAAGCAGTTTTGAAGTTCTATGTGAGTTGTTTGTTGTAATACAAGTACATAGTACAAGTTGTATAATATACACTGTTTTCAATTGCCATGTTCGTATAAGCTCTTCTTTCATTTATCATCATTATATTGGTTTCTGTGTCTAAAATTTTTGTTTTCAGAGTTGTGTCATTTTAGTAGTACTAATTACTATGCCCTTTTCATTGTTTGACAGGTTAAATATTTTGTCTTCCCCCCCTCCCCCTTGCATGACACAAATATTATTAAATGTCCCATTTTTTGTTGAAAAAAAATTTAATCCCTATCACAAAGACAATTTAGCTCCACCTATTTTGTCAGTTCACTATAAGAAACCCAGAATGAATATTGTCAATTTTACTGACAGTTATTATACTACTTTAGGTTTCAGGCCCCATGTTTCACCAAATATGTCCTTACAGGTCCTGTAAGCCCTCTAGGCTTTTTTGCTCTATTTATCAGCTGTTCATTCCATGTCAATCTCTTGTCCAATATAAGCCCAAGGTGTCTGACAGGGGTAGTCATTTGCAATATTTGTCTAGAAACTGTTTGTTTCTTTAGGCCCTTTAAATTTTTCTTCCTAGTGAATGATCCTATTGCCTTCTTTTGTGGATTGATGGACAATTAAATTCCATCACTCCACTGCTGTACCATACTCATAGCCTACCGAAGAAGCTCTTGGATGGCGTTTGGGAATTTATCACTCATTAGGAAGGCAGTATCATCTGCATATCCCATTGTATAACAGCCATACAAACTGCGTCCTCATGTGAGTTCATCCCCAACAAGGCTCCACAGTTGAGGCAGTAGTGTACCTCATGCAGAGAGCTGTTGGCCTTTCTCCGGCAATGTTGCTGTAAATGCCCTGCTACCCAGCATGGAACCGACCCACCGACAAATTGTGCTCCCAATCCCATGCTGTTCAGCAGTTTTTGTTACAGTTTTGAAAGAGGTACTGACAAAGGTCACCTCAATGTCTAGGAAAGCCCCAAGTGCAGTTTTACTGTGTTCAGCTGCATCCTCTGTGTGTGTGTGTGACCACATCATGCAGAGCAGTTGCAGTGGAAATAGCAGGAAGACCTGCGAACTGGTTTTGATTAAAAGCTCAATATTTTGTCCCTGACATGCCAATCCACCAGTTTCTCTATCATCAACATGAAAGACGAAAGATCAATAGGTTTTTCTATTATTTATCTCCTGTCAACATCCCTTGCAGAAGGCCAAGGTTATGTTCATTTAAGTTTCATAATCCTTAGATGCATCATCCCCATTGTGTTTTATGTAAATTAAGAGGGATTGGGTACGTCAAAACACAAATGTCTTAGTATCCTATTTATTAGACTGACGACAAGTTTCAGCCACTTGTTGGAAGCTCAGAATTAGCACAACAACTAATGTTCTTATACTGTATATTTTCTCCTCATTTTTTTTGTGACCTGAAGATGGCCTGCAGTGGCCGAAACATGCTGCCAGTCTAATAAATCGGATACTAAGACGGTTGTGTTTTGACGTACCCACTCGCTCCTAAGTTTCATAACGGCAGTGCAAACTGCATTTGTTTGGAGCTGACAGCATGCTGCTGTAAATGGGGCAAACAGTTTCAGCACATACTGCACTAAGATATACACCTTGTGGGATTTCTTGAAATACATTACTCGCCATAAGCAAAACTTGATGGGTGCAATGTAAGGGGCAAATGTCCATCCACCCGAATATCTATGAATAGTTTTTTTTTTTTGGGCTACTGTTTCAAAGAGATGCAAATAAAAATAGAAATGAATGATTTGGTAGCATTTGGGTCTTCGTTAAGTATTTTGGGACAGGTTTCATAGTAGAAGCATATCACATAACCTGTAAGGTCTTACTTCAAAGTTTATTAAACATGTATGTTTTATCTGCCATAAAACATTCACTTGCTATCATCAGTGGCCCAAGTCTTTGTAGTTAACTTGACCATGTGTGTGGAGAACCCAGAATGATTACCTTTAATAGCAACTTAACAATTTCATGCTTGGAATACAGTCCAGGATTACACTCTCAGTTATTTCTGTTATGGGAATCTGTACTATATATGCACCAAGCCCCAAAGTTGTAACAGACGCAAGATGTGATGTTGAACATGTTAAATACACTCATGTAGAAACCTTATTTAGTAGCATGGAAGGTGACTTTTCTATGAATGGTATCCATTAGGTATGTGGGATTGTTAGCATTCTTAAAATTGGTAACAATTAAGAAGAGTAATAAGAGTATCCAAAAAAAAAAGTTTTTAATGTGTGGTGTATTGGTTTGCAACCCACAAAACCTACAAGTTGTCACTAAATGAAAATATGTAATCCAACATCCATTCTGTGTCTTAATTGGAATGAGAGTAGCTTCCCACTTTGATTATCTCTGAGCAAAATGAAATCACACATCCTAACCTTGTTGGTATGTATGTAAATAATGTAATTGATGTGAGACTGGAAGATTGTAGATATTTCAGGAACAAAAAGAAGGAACATCTAAAATTGAGGAACTTGGAACTAACAGTAAGATCCAAAATATCAGAGGTTTTTATGGGGGCATCAGTGACTGCCAGTAGGGTTACAAGCCTAAAACTAATATAGTAAATGATGAGAAAGGTGATCTGGTTACAGACTGCCACACTATTTTGTCTAGGTGGAGGAATCATTTCACTCAGCTGTTGAATGTGCATGGGATTAGTGATGTTAGGCAGACAAAAATACACACAAAAGAAACCACTCATGCCTGAGCAGAGTGCCTTAGAGGTTGAAATGGCTATTGAAAAATCAAACAGACACAAATCACCAGGTACTGGTCAAATCCCAGGAGAATTGGTTAAAGCAGCGTGTACAATATTTGCACTGAGATCCACAAACTTACCAATTCTGTTTGGAATAAGGAGGAATTGCCTGAGGAGTGGAAGGAGTCAGTCATTATACAGGGGTCCTGATAAGTCCTTAGCCTGACCAGGAAGGAAACAAGCTCATGTTTCTGTCAGAATGGCTTGAATTTCCTTCGGCACCTTGCCTTGCAGAAAAAAAAACTTGATGACAGCTCACGTCTTGGTGATGTAATTGTGCGTGTACCTGACATGCTTCCGAACTTGTTTCCTTCCTGGCCGGGCTAAGGACTTACCAGCAGCGCGGTACCTGTCTTATAAGAAGGTGATAAAACAAATTGTATTAATTATAGGGGCATATCAGTTTTGCCAAATACATGATTTTATCCAGCATCTTGCTGCCAAAGTTAACAAAATTTTATTCAACATCTTGCTGTCTAGGTTAACTCCATATGCAGAAGAAATTATTGGGGATCATCAGTGTGAATTTTAGTGCAACTGGTCAACTACTGATCATATATTCTGCATTCATAAAGTACTTAAGAAAAAGTGAGAATACACTGAAGCAGTGCATCGGCTCTATATAGCCTTGAAGGTAGCTTACAATTCAATTAGGAATGAGATCATGTGTAATATTCTCACTGAGTTTGGTTTCCACATGAAACTGATAAGGCTAATAAAAATTTGCCCAAAGGAACCTGTAGCAGAATCCAGGTAGGGAAGTATATCTCTGACATGTTTCTTATTAAGAAGTATTAGAAATATAGATTTGCTTTATCACCATTGCTTTTGAACTTTGCTTTAGAGTATGCCATAGGAGGGTTGAGATACACCGGTATGGCTTGATATTAACCTTTTGGCGCCGGAATTATTTTTTTTTATTTTAGCACACCCTGTATATAAAATGTGAATAATACAGGAACCAAATACGTTAGAATTATGAAACAAACTGGATTTTGAAGAGAAAAAAACGGAGAATATATATCATGTTTAAAATATTCAGTACCTATATTTGTTGAATAAATATATAAAATGCAACTTTAGAGGTTAGCGGTGCAGTACGACCACTATAGTTGACATTAGGCATCAAAAGGTTAAATGGTACATTTCAGCTTCTGGTTTATGCTGCTGATGCCAATACATTGGACGGAAGCGTACATACTATAACGAACAAAACGGAAGCTTTAGTAGTTGCTAGTAAGAGATTCAACTAGAAGTAAATGCTGATAAAACTAAGTACATGGTCATGTCACATAATCAGGATGCAGGACAAAGTCACGCTATATAGGTTTATAGTAGCTCCTTTGAAAACGTGGAAGAGTTCATATATTTACGAATGACCCTAATGAATCAAAATTTCATTCATGAAGAATTTAAGATCACACAAGTCAGGGAGTGCTCGCTATTATTCTGTGCAGAATCTCTTGTTTTCCAGTTTGCAATCCAAAAAATTTAAAGGTAATGATATATGGAACTATAATTTTGCCTGTAGTTTTTTATGGCTTGAACCTTGTACACTCACATTGTGGGAGGAATGTAGGTGGGGGGTGTTGGAGAATAAAGTGCTGAGGAGATTACTTGGGCCTAAGAGGATCAAGATAACAGGGGAGTGGGGAAAACTACATAATGAGTAGCTTAATGATCTGTACTCCTCACCCAATATTGTTTGGGTGGTGAAATTGAGAAGAATGGGATGCATGGGGCATGTAGCATGTATGGGGGATAGGGACATGCATACATGTTTTTAGTGCAGTAAGAGACGTCTTGGAAGACCCAGGCATAGATGGGAGGGTACTATTATGGTGTAGCTTCAGAAATTGGAATGGTGGGCATGGAAGGATTGATCTGGCTCAGGATAAAGACAGGTGGCAGGCACTTGTGAATGCGGTAATGAACCTTCGGGTTCCATAAAATGTGGGGAATTTCTTGACTAGCTGAGGAACTGTCATCTTCTCAAGAATGACTGTGCTTCATGGAGTATAGAGTGTGGAGTACTTATTATTTAGTTGGGTGCATTGCAGTGTTTGGTTGAGTCATAAGTGGCTCAGAGTAGGTCTGAGTTGCACTTAGTTGTTTGTTTGCAGAGTAGTTGCTACTGTATTGTCATTTTTTCATCAGTTATATTATTAGCAGTCTGTATTTACATAATGAATAATAAACCTGTTGGTTTTCAATTCCTCTTTGTTGAATTGCTTGCCCTTTTTTTTTTTCCTTGTATGTATTGTCTGTTATCGTAGGTGAAGTAAGTGTTAGGAACTCTGAACATTAGCGTACAGTCAGTAGCAGTGTGAGAATTGTGTCTTGCTTAAGTGAGATGAGTCTGAGTTTTGTTTTTGTTAGTCGCAACATTTATCTTATTCTACAAGGCATTTGCTTCTGCTAGTTGCATGAGATGTTAGTTTGATAGGCTTAAATTTATTTTGGATACTACAGGGTGGGATGGGTGAACACAGGAAATTGTGACTGGCAATATTCTTTAAGGTAAAGCAATCCCTGTACAGGCCTGAACAGACCCTGAGGGTTCTGGAAGATTGAGACTCCCAGATTTCAAGACAGTCGGCACATGAAATTGTTAAGGTCAGCCCACGTGCTGGCTGCCTTTATCCCCAGGAAATATTCCTAGTACTGATTTCTGTTAGAGGCTGAGTCGAGCCTAGGGCCATAATGTGGCCGGAAGGATCATCTCAATGAAAAATTCCAGTGACACCATGGGGAATCAAACCCACGACCTTCTGGCTTGTAGCGCAGTGCCTCAACTAACTGTGCCATAGCATGCCCCCCCCCCCCCCGCAATTTTTTTTTTACTGCTCTAATTGTTTTAACAAATATAATACACACTTCATGCTTCTAATGTAAAATATTTTCTTCACAGATGCCTGTTTTGTGGAGTGCAACCAAAGGCAATGTGGAGTGGGGACCAATGTGAAGGGGGTGCCTTTGGCAGAAAAATACAAGAACTTGGTCAGCAGGTTTACGTTCACAAAGCTATGCTAAAGAAGACGTTGGAATTGAATCTACTGGTAATGTGAAAACAAGAAAAATGGAAAAGAGTTGTTGCATTGCAATTTGCATAATCTTTAATGCTTATTGTATGGGGTTACATTGATGGAGCTATGGCACACTGCAGGTTTGGAGAGCAAAATTATACGGATCATAATGGCAGTTGTCACAGTGAGTGTTAGCACAACGTGGACACTGTCTGCAACTTGAGTTGTGCTTTCAGCCTGTAGAATTGCTTGTCAACTTTATAGGATCCTGTGTATGTGAACTGTGAGAGTTTGGGACCTTGAACATATTTTCAAGACATCCTCTTATGTCCGCAAGAATCAGCATGCCATGTCATTTTGTTGTTTCATTTTCCACTCATTATTAGTGTCTGAATCTGTTTTCTCAAGGATCATATGAGTTATTATGAAGTCATGGAAACCTGTGAAGCATGATGTGGGTTTGTGTTCCTGTTTAGATTTAGATGACTGATAAATGTTTGCAAGTTGGAGACATCGTCCCTGCACACTGTTGGTGTCTGACAACATTGTGTGGCATGCATTGTGCTATCAGCTTTACAGCTCTGTAGCATATGAACTGTATGTAGCATGAAGGTGAAATATAAGCATGGAGGACCAAGTTTATAAGTCCCAAGGAAAATCTGGGGACCTGTATTGGATAATGGAGAGTGGCAAAAGAGGGATAATCATGAAATCCATAAAATATACAAGGAAATGGAGCTAACCAAAAATATCGGATTGAGAAGACTGCAGTGGGTTGGTCGTGTGATGTGGATAAAAGAGGAAAGGGTGCCAAAGAAAGTTCTGAAAGAATGTATAGAAGGGAGAAGACCAGTTGGAAGGCCCAGAGGAAGATGTTTAGATGCAGCGGACAGGGATGTTGAAATGCAGGAATTGGAATAGGTTGGCAGAGACAGAGAGGCCTGGAGGTAGAAGATTGAAGGTGCAAAGTCCCAGGTGGGATGTAGCACCATAGTAGAAGAAGAAGGACCTAGTTTATACCTGGACATATGGTCATTAGTTATGGATCAGGCCAGAGGACCGGTGATACAAACGGATGCAGCTGGTGACATGATTCAGTACTTCGCACTGTGAATGACTGTCAAAGGAATTTCATGCTGTGTGTACCTGTTTGTCCTTGCCTGAAAGGTGTTGGTTCAATAGTGTCTACTTTAATCAAAATAATAATTTATAAATCACTATTACAACATAATAAATATAAGAACTGGCTGACAGTTCCAATTTGCAGTGTATTGAGAACTCATGACACTGGTCGCATTGTAAGGCTGGAAGTGTGAAGAGGGCAGTAGAGTACATAAACTGCTGACTGCGTCCTGCCTGCTGCATTCTGGGAAGCCAGCGCAGCTGGTAGCTGTGCTGCCGCTCGTGCTGTTCTACTGAAGTCACATCTTCAAGCAAATGGATTACAACAACATAAGAATTGTCCAGTGTTGTAACAGACATTTATGCAGTTTAAACTTTAATCAACATAATAATAAATAAACTAATTTTGTTAAGTCATTACCAGGTTCATTAACAATACTTTAGTATTATACAACTCATGAAGTAACTAGATGGACTGTGGTTATTTGGTGATATGTTGTGGACCAGGTTGCCCTGCACTTTTTTGTGTATTGCAAGTGCTGTTTGGAATTTTGCTGGGGCTGTAACATGATAGAAGCTGCTCTTATTTTCCTGTTTCCCTTTAGACCAGGGCCACTTGATCTGCAGCTTGTGTGTGTATCCTCAATTCAGTGTTATATTGCCACAGGCATTCACAATGAGAATACGTGTTTTAACCCTCTTTCTTGCAAAGATGAGACAGAAAGCCAAAGCAGTTTTGAACACTTACAAGCTGTTATATATGGAGATGTACATTACATTAATTATTCATTGTGTAAAAATATTAAAAAATGAGAACACCGCAGCCTAGGTTGTGAATTGCATTTTTTGATAGGTTTTTTTCTGTTATCAGTGTATGTTTCAGTGCACATGATTTGTAGGAAGATACACAGATAAAACTATATGCATAATTTTACATATGTGTATTAATTCTTCATGCCATGTATTTAATATTATGTTGACTGCATGCCGACCAAATTCAGCTGCATTTGTCTGCAACACATGAAAGGTTGATCAGGCCTGCTTAGTCAAGTGCCGCTTTGTTTGAGAAGTAGGAAGGGAGGGCGTTTTGAACTGTTATAAGTAGAGTGGAATAGTTATAAAGTTTTGTAGTTTTGTGACGTAATGGGAAAGTGGAAAGTATACATGATTTGCTATGCTGAAACTAATAAGTTAAGCCTAACAAAATTTAAAGTACACAGTGGATGAATATATTCAATTTTTGAAAGATACAGATAAATATTAAATAAAATTAATGAATCTTTATTTATGTTAGGAAGACTAGTAGAACAGAATACAAGGTAACAGGAAAAGTAACTGAGAGTCCATGGAGAAGATAAGGAAATCTGATGGTGGTAACATTTTTAAAATGAAGTACTTGCATTGTAAGACTTGGAGGGATGTTTTATTATTTGTAAATATTGGTGGCAGTTTGAGGAAATAGGTACTAAATATCTTGTTCTTAAAAAAAGATATGACTGCATATTACAAAAAAAAAATGGTGTTAGCAAATGCACTCTTCTGTGTAATTTTACTCACCTGATAAATATTTGGTTTGATTTGTTTCAAAGGACACGGTGCGAAGATAGCAGCACCAGTTGGTTCGCACCATTCAGTAGCAGTAACCTGGAGCAGTATCATCCTGTACCCTGTGCTGTTGTGCCTCCAGTTATTCATCTGTTCTTGCTTCCTGTTCAGAAGACAGCTGCCTTCAGACTGGATAAGTGTACCTGTTTCTCCATGCAAGGCCAGTTCATTCTGAATGTGATATAATGTACTGTGATATTTCGTATCCTGCTGCCTAGAACTGTATCTAGCCCATATATTCATGTCGTTTCTCTTATATATGCCTTTTCATCCATTCATCTGTCCATGTTAGATGTAAACAGACATGGCATATGCAGTATAGATTGATACTGTGGTTTTCCAGTAGAACTTTCTTCGAGTCAAAACACATCATTTTGGAGAAGCCTGGATGTGCGTCTCCCTGTGGCACATTAATTATACTAGTCTGTAGAATAAAATTAGTCATTGTTATAAGAATTTTACAAGAAGCCAAGGGCAATCAGCGTTGTTATTTTAACCCTTTGGTGTCTAATGTAAGAGGTACCAATCATGCATTGTCATGCTCAAAATGCTGAATGTCAGGTAGAGGTGATGGCCATTTATTGCCTTTGGATGCACCTGATCTCCCACACATTCTACCGGGCATTTAATTTCAGAGCCAGTGGGTTAGTAAGACATTGGACGTTTGGACTGAACATCATTACAGTAACCCATCAGTCACAACTAAATTGTTATGTTTGTCAGTGTTTAATATTCATTGTGATGTGTTTTGGCTGACCTGAACATCTTCAGGTAATAATAATAATAATAATATACAAAATACCTGGTAGGATATTGGCAACATAAAGTTCTATAAAAAGAAATGGGATCTCATTTTTCACATGAATGATAATAATGTAGAAAAGTTCATGTTACAAATGTAAATTTTGCAGTTGTACATATTTCAGCTGTTTGGAAGATGTGTCTCTTACCATTTTAATGTTATTTTGCATAAATTACTTGATTAGGCTATATAATTTTCAGTTGGACTGCCACAGTATTGGTGGTGGTGGTGGTGGTGGTAGTAGTAGTAGTAGTAGTA
>Ga0131853_10025826_pt1 | contig 10575 bp, 11 predicted proteins | sample TergutLab28metaG_FD_92764 | JGI IMG/M metagenome (GOLD analysis project Ga0131853, IMG submission 92764) | Labiotermes labralis P1 segment gut microbial communities from Petit-Saut dam, French Guiana - Lab288 P1 (version 2) (version 2) | ecosystem: Host-associated > Arthropoda: Insects >... | reverse complement strand
GTGCCTGCTCTTCGACACCGGTGGATGGGTGTACGCGGTGGTGGCGGTCGCCGGCGTCGGCTACGCGGGCATGCAGATGCTGAGCATGTCGATGCTGCCGGACGTCATCTCCGACCACGAGCGCCGCGAGGGCGGCACGGTCCGCGCCGGGGCGTTCAGCGGCGTGTGGACGGCCGTCGAGACCATCGGCCTCGCACTGGGTCCGGCACTGGTGCTGGCGATCCTCGCGATTACCGGGTTCGTCTCGTCCACCGGCGACCAGCACGCCGTCCAGTCGCAGACGGCGGTCGACGGCATCGTTCTCGCCCTCTCCGCGGCGCCCGCAATCCTCTCCGCTCTCAGCCTCGTCGCACTGTCCCGGTACCGCCTCGCCGCCGAGGACGCCCACGCACAGAACGGAAACCACTGATGCAGTTCCGCCACGACCCCGCCGAGATCCTCGCTCGCCTGGACGCGCTGCGCGCCGACGACGCCCCGACGTCGGGCGGACGCCTGCTGTCGTACGTGTACGACCCGGGGGTGCGCGAACTGTCCGACCTCGCGGGTGCGGCCGCGCTGCGGGCGCAGTCGCTGAACGGGTTGGATCCCACCGCGTTTCCGTCGATCGCGACGATGGAACGGGACCTGATCGCGCTGGGACGGAACGTCCTCGCGGGCGGCGACCCGGACGTCGTCGGCAGCGTCACCAGCGGCGGCACCGAAAGCTGCATGCTCGCGGTGAAGTCCGCACGCGACACCTGGCGCGCCCGCACCGGCGCCGAGCACCGCCCGACCCTGCTGATCGGGGCCACCGCGCACGCCGCGTTCCACAAGGCCGCGCAACACCTGGATCTGCGGCTCGAGGTGCTGCCCGTCGACCCGACCACCGCACGATTGCGGACCGAGGACGTCGCCGCAGCCCTGTCCCCCGACGTCGCGCTGGTGGTCGCGAGCGCGCCGTCGTACCCGCACGGGGCGCTTGATCCGATCGCGGACATCGCGGAAGTCTGTGCGGCACAGTCCGTTGCACTGCACGTCGACGGCTGCATCGGCGGGTGGGTGCTGCCGTGGTGGCCCGGCTCGGAGAACCGCCGCTGGGATCTCACCGTCCCCGGGGTGACCAGCCTGTCGGTGGATCTGCACAAATACGGCTATGCCCCCAAGGGCGTCTCGCTGTTGCTCTTCCGCGACCGCGACCGGCACCGCGCGCACTGGTTCGCCACCACCCGCTGGCCCGGCTACGCGGTGGTGAACCCGACGCTGCTCGGGTCCCGCAGCGCGATGCCCATCGCCGCGGGATGGGCGGTGACGCAAGCCCTGGGCGAGAAGGGTTTCGGGGAGCTGGTGGCACCGATGTCGCGCGCGACCGGCCGGATCGCGGAGGCGATCGACGGGATCGAGGGCCTGCGCGTGGTCGGCGCGCCGGTTGGGCCGCTGCTGGCGATCGCAACGGACGAATCGGTGCCCACCGACCGCCGCGTCGATCCGCACCGCTGGTCCGACGCCGCCGACGACGACGGGTGGGCGCTGCAGCCGCAGCCGCGGCACGTGCAGTCCGACGGCACCGTGCTTCCGCGGACCACGCACCTGACGATCACCCCGGTCACCGAGACCGTCGTCGACGACCTGGTCGGCGCGCTCACGAAGGCGGCCGACCGCACCCGCGGTGTTCCCGGGGCGAGCGCACCGGACGAATTCGTCGCGGCCGCCGCCCACATCGACCTCGCCGATCTGACGAGCGAGATCAGTGCGGGCGTCCTGGCGTTGGCCGGGCTGGACCCCAAGGCGGGCCTCGCCGGACCCAAGGCCGATATCCTCGCGCTCGTCGAGGAACTGCCGGCGCCCGTCGCCGAACGACTGCTGATCGAGTTCCTCGCGCGGTTCCTCGAGCCCTGAAGCTGCCGAACCCCTACCACGGACGGCTCGACGTGGTCACACTCGATGTATGGCAGCGACGTCGGCGCAGTCAACGAATGCCTCGCAACCGGAACCGCAACCGGGCCCGCAACCAGGCCCGCGACCGAGACCGCATCCGGGCAATGATGCGATCGCACGCGGAACGGTCGTCCCGGTGCTGGTGGGGCTGCTGATCGGGGCGATCTTCGCAGCGGTGTTCCTCGCGGCGTTCCACGACCCGAAGCCCCACAACTTGCCGGTGGCGGTCGTGGCTCCGCCACCGGTCATGGATGCGGTCGCGGCGCAGTCCGCGGCCAACGGCGACGCCTTCGACGTGCGCCCGTACGCCTCCCCCGAGATGGCGCGCGAGGCGGTGAGAACGCACGAGGTCTCCGGGGCGTTCGTGGCGGGGATCCCCGCGTCGGAACTGATCGTCGCCGGCGCGAACGGACCGCCGGTCACCGAGGTACTCACGCGTGCCTTCGGCGCGGCCGCTGCGGCATCCGGCGCGACACTGACGGTGACCGACATCGCGCCGTTGGCTGCGGGTGACTCGCGCGGATTGTCGGTGTTCTACGCCGCATTCGGGGTCGTGCTGGCCGGTTTCCTCTTCGGTCTGACGAGCATGCAGGCCGACCCGCGCCTGCCCGCGCTCTGGCGTGCCGTGAGCGCGGTGGTCTTCGCATTCCTGGTGAGCATCGTCGTCGCCTGGCTCGTCGGGCCGGTCTTCGACGCCCTGCCGGCGTCGTTCCTCATGACCGGCACGCTCATCGGCCTGCTCGCGCTGGCCGTCGGTGTCACCACCGCGGCCCTGCTCAAACTCCTCGGGCCCGTCGGGATCTTCATCTCCGCCGTGGTCCTGCTCGTGTTCGGGAACGCCACCAGCACCGGCATCCTGCCTGCACAGTTCCTTCCGGGGTGGCTCGAGCCCCTCACCGGCATCCTGCCGGTCGGGGTCACCGTCCGGGCCCTGCGCGGCGCCGCCTACTTCGACAACGACGGCGTCGCATCCGGCATCGCCGTCCTCGAGGCCTGGATCTTCGGCGCCGTGATCCTGTACGGAATCGCAGTCGTTGTCCAACGCCGACGGCGGGGAGCATGATGGAGGCAATACCGACATAGGAGGCGGTTATGGACACTCTGCTTCTATGGCTGGCTGCCACCCTCATCTACTGGTGGGGCCTGCTCCCCTGACTCGATGAGTGAAGGACGAAGGACCCGTTCCGAGAACGCTCCGGAACGGGTCCTTCCTCGTAATCCGACTACTTCAGGCCGGCGCGCACGCCTTCCTCGATCTTCTTACCGAGCTCGGCGTCCACGTTCTTCCAGTACTCGAAGACGCGACCGAGCACCGGCTCGCGCACGCCGCCCAGGACGTGGCCGACGACGTTGCTCACCAAACGCTCGCGGGCGGCATCGTCGAGCACCTCGCGGACCAGGGTTCCGGCCTGCGTGAAGTCGCCGTCCTCCGGGTGCTGGATGTACCCGGCCCGCACGGCCTCACCGTCGAACGCCCACAGGCCCTCGTCGCCGGCCGCCGACGGGTCTGCGTGCGGCCCACCGAAGGAATTGGGCGCGTACACCGGGGTGTCGGCGGTGTTGAACGTGTACCGCATCGCGCCCTCCTTGGAGTAGGAGTTCACGGGCGCCTTGGGCGCGTTCACCGGCAGGTCGGCGTAGTTGGTGCCGATGCGGTAGCGGTGTGCGTCCGCGTACGAGAAGACGCGGCCCAGCAGCATCTTGTCGGGGCTGAACCCGATGCCGGGCACCACGTTCGACGGCTCGAACGACGCCTGCTCGATCTGCGCGAAGAAGTTCTCCGGATTGCGGTTGAGCGTCCACTTGCCGACCTCGATCAGCGGGTAGTCCTTCTGCGACCACACCTTGGTCAGGTCGAACGGGTTGAAGCGGTAGCCCTCCGCGTCGGCGACCGGCATGATCTGGACGTTCATGGTCCAGCTCGGGAACTCGCCGCGGTCGATCGCGTTGTACAGGTCGGCGCGGTGGTAGTCCGGATCCGAGCCGGCCAGGCGGTCGGCCTCGGCCTGCGTGAGGAACTCGATGCCCTGGTCGGTCTTGAAGTGGTACTTCACCCAGAAGCGTTCGCCGGCCGCGTTGACCCACTGGTAGGTGTGCGAACCGAAACCGTCCATGTGCCGCCACGACTTCGGGATGCCGCGGTCGCCCATCAGCCACGTCACCTGGTGCGCGGTCTCCGGGCGCAGGGTCCAGAAGTCCCACTGCATGTTGTGGTCGCGCAGGCCCGATCCCGGCATCCGCTTCTGCGAGCGAATGAAGTCCGGGAACTTGATCGGATCCTTGATGAAGAAGATCGGCGTGTTGTTGCCGACGAGGTCGTAATTGCCTTCCTCGGTGTAGAACTTCATCGCGAAACCGCGCGGGTCGCGCCACGTGTCGGGGCTACCCTGCTCGCCGGCGACGGTGGAGAACCGCACCAGCGACTCCGTCTTCTTGCCGGGCTGCAGGAACTTCGCCTTGGTGTACTTGCTGACGTCACCGGTGATGACCAGTTCGCCGAACGCACCACCGCCCTTGGCGTGCACGATGCGCTCCGGGACCCGCTCCCGGTTGAACTGCGCGAGCTTCTCGATCAGGTAGTGGTCGTGGAGGAGAATCGGGCCCTGCGTTCCCGCGGTGAGCGATTCGTCGTCGCTGCTGACGGGGATCCCGAAGTTGTTCGTCGTCGGACGTGATTGTGCGGACGTCATTTCTGCGAAGCCTCCTTGCACTCATGGGCTGGCTGTCTTCGAATGTTCGACCCGCCCGATCCGGGCACATCAATTCGATTCTGTGAGTTGGTAACCGTCTATGCCCCGGTTTTCGCGGAATCCTTCCGGCAGCCGGGACACAACCCCCAGAACACGACCTCGGCCTCGTCGATCTCGAAGCCGTGGTCGCTGGAGGGCTCCAGGCAGGGAGCGTGGCCGACGACGCAGTCCACGTCGACGACCGTGCCGCAGCTGCGGCACACCAGGTGGTGATGGTTGTCCGCGGTGCGGGTCTCGTACCGCGCCGGCGAGCCCGCGGGCTCGATCCGACGCAGCAACCCCACCCGCACGCAGGCTCCGAGCACGTCGTAGATCGCCTGGGTCGAGACCGAGCCGAGCTGACGACGCACCTCGGTGGCGATCTCGTCCGCATCCGAATGCGGATCGGCGGCAACCGTGTTCAGAACTGCAACGCGTGGAGCGGTGACCCGTAGACCCGCCTCCCGCAGCCGGGCGCGGGGGTCGAAGTCGTGCTCTCCTTGTTGCATGACCTCAGTATGCCCCTTTTCTGGAATAAGTCAATAAAACGAAGCACTCCAGTTAATCGGCCTCCTCGCAGCAGGACGCGATCGCACCGCTAGCGTGAGCGCTTCGCGTTCGTTTCTCTGGGGGACCGATGTTCGTAAGGGGTCGAGGGCTGCGCCGTGCGCAGGGGTTGGTCGTCGCGGCGGTGACCACGGTCGCGGTGGCGGGTTGCGCGACGGAGGTGACGGGAACGCCGATGACCCAGTCCGGTGCCGCCGTCGGCGCATCGAGCAAGACCTCCAGTGCCGTCGCCACCGACTTCACCGCGTGGGCCGACGCGTACTGCACCACGTACAGCCCACTGGTCGACGCCTTGCTCGCCCTCGACGAGATACCTGCCGACGGGACGTTGGATGCCAGGTCCATCCCACGCATCCGGAAGGCACTCGAGGCGAGTCTGCCCGCCCTCGACGCCCTGATCGCCATGCCTGCTCCGCCCATCGCCGACGGCAAACAGCTCGAGCCCCTGCTCGACGCCGGCAACCGCGCATGGAAGTCGATCAGCACCGACATCGTCGCAATACTCGACGCCAATCCGCAGGGGCTCGACGAAACGAACGGGAAGCAGCTCGATGAGGCGGTGGCACAAGCCGATCCGGGCCTGAGCAAGGAGGAGAGGGCTCGGATCGAGGAGTTCAACAGCCGCCTCGAGACGCTCGGGGTGCCGTCCTGTGATGCCCTCGACGCCGGCGCACCCTGACAGCCTCGGCCGCACCGGACTCGCCCCACTCGGCGGTCAGACTGCGGCGAAGTTCGCCTGCACCGCCTGCAGACCCGCCACATAGACGCCGTCGCCGAAGATCTGTTCCACGGTGGCGACAGCGTCGTCCTCCGACTTGTACTCTGCGCTCCAACGGATCTCGGATCCCTCCCCCTGCGGCGTCACCGCGAGAGTGGCGACGTAGTCGCTGATCGGGAGCATCGGGTCGAGCACCTCGTAGCTGTACGTGCGCGCAGCCGGATCACGGGCGACGAGGAGTTCGCGCGCGACGACCCGCCCGTCCACCGAGAAGGTGCGGATCGAGCCCACCTGCGTCGGGTCGCCCTCGAGTTCGGCCGGCGGGACGGAGGGATGCCACGCGCCGAGTCCGTCGAAGTCGCCGATGTGGGCCCAGACGGTGTCCGCGTCGGCGTCGACGACGATGCTGCGCACCAGTGAACGAACCATGTGTTTGTCTCCGTTTCTGTTGTCGAACGTCTTCCGAGAAGTATTGGAAATCAGGAGTTTCGGGCCGACTCGCCGATGTCGAGACGGAGCACCGAGAGTGCGGACGCCGCCAGTTGCCCGACGTCGGCGGGACCCGCGGGGTCGTCGGGGTCGCATGTCACCCAGTACTCGAGCGCAACAGTCAGTGCGCCGATCAGGGTGTGCGACAACAGCCTTGCCTCGATGCCCGCCGGATCCAGCCCCGCCCGCTCTGCGAGGTGGGCGCGCATGTCGTCGGCGAGGTTGTGTGCGGCGACCATCCATCGCGCGCGGATGCCCGGCACCGACGTCAGGATGACGAACAGGTCCCGGGTGGAGACGAACCCGGCGTACCGGTCCTGCCGCAGGCATTCGACGAAGGCCTCGTGCACCGCGACCGCCACGGACTCGTCCGCCGGGCGGGCGGCGAGATATCCCGCGAAGTCGCGGATACCGGAGGTGAGCACCGGAGTGAGCGTGTCTTCCTTGGCGTCGCAGTGCCGATAGAAGGTGCGCACCGAGATCCCGGCACCGTGAGCGATGTCCTCGACCGACGTCGCGTCGAAGCCGTCGGCGATGAACAGTTTGGCGGCGGCCGCCGCGATGTCCATACGCACCGCATCGCGCCGTCGTTCGGCCAATCCGCGCTGGTCGCGGTCCACGGGTCACCTCCGGATGTGTCTTGACACACAGTAGCAGCGCGGCACAGACTGGCAATCTGGCACAAACTGGCACCCCAAGATCGGCGGCGCCGATCACTCCCGTTCCCCGATACGAAAGGGCAGGACATGCCCCGCACATTTCTCGTCACCGGCAGCGCCTCCGGAATCGGCGCTGCGACCGCCGCTCATCTTCGCGACCAGGGCGCCGACGTCATCGGCGCCGATCTTCGCGATGCCGACATCACTGCCGACCTCGCCACGACGGAGGGCCGGCGGTCGCTCGTCGAGCAGGCCCGGGACCTGACCGGCGGCCGCCTCGACGGCGTGGTCGCGTGCGCCGGTGTGGCGCTGTTCGACCCGCTCACCATCAAGGTCAACTACTTCGGCGCGGTGGCCACACTGGAAGGTCTGCGCCCGCTGCTCGCCGCGGGCCGCGACCCCCGCGCGGTCGTGATCTCCTCGGTCGCCTCGCTCCATCCGACGGACCCCGCGATCGTCGATGCCGCGCTCGCCGGGGACGAGGCCGCCGCGGTCGAGGCCGCCCAGGCCGCGGTGGCGTGCGGCGACGGAGCCCAGATCTACGCGTCGTCGAAGGCCGCGATCGCCCGCTGGGTGCGCCGCAGCGCCGTCACCCCCGAGTGGGCCGGCGCCGGAATCCCGCTCAATGCGATCGCGCCCGGCACCATCGTCACCCCGATGATCCAGGCGATGCTCGACACTCCGGAGGGCCTGGCCGCCATCGACGGTTCCGTCCCGATGCCGCTGAACGGTCACGCCCGTCCACAGCAGGTCGCGCCGCTGCTGTCGTGGCTCGTGTCACCCGAGAACTCGCACGTGACCGGACAGGTCATCTTCGTCGACGGTGGTGCCGACGCCGTCCTGCGGGGCGACCGAACCTGGTAGCCCCGCAGGCACATTCGGCCCGGCGCCCGACGCGGTCAGTCCGCGAACACCGCGCGCAGGTGCGACTCCTGCTCGTGCGACAGGTTCGTGGAGATCAGTTCCGCGTGCTGGCCGTGGAATTCCTCGTGGACCCGGTCGAGCGTCTCGTCGGACGTCAACACGAACAGGGCGGACGTGCCGGGAGTGATCTGTTCCTTCAACCGCTTGATGAAGTCGTCGTCGATGCCCACGTCGGTCAGCGCCCCGGACACCGCGCCGACCGCGGCGCCGACCGCGATGCCGATCAGCGGAACGAAGAACAGGATGCCGAAGAGCAGGCCCCAGAACGCGCCGCCCAGGGCGCCCGCGCCCGCGAGGTTGGTGAGCTGGTGGGTCTTCGGCTTCTTCCGGTCCTCCGGCCAGCTCACCACTGCGGCATCGTGGACGGTGATCAGTGCCTGCTTCTGCAGGTCCTCGAGCGTCGCGATTGCCGTATCGGCTCCGGTCGCGGTCGGGAACTTCCAGACGGTCAGCGTTCCTGCCATGGTCATCTCCTCGAAGGTGGCTTCAGCCGGATAGGCCTCACCGGCACCGTACGAGCAGAATCCCGCCGAAACCTCACACCTTTCGGATGAACTACCGACCATTCATCGTCGGCGGCTGCTCACCCGGCGGCCGGCGCAACGCAGCGAAACCCGATGTGACTCATGCCGGTGTCGATCATCTGCGGCCTGCGCGCCCCGGGTCGGTAGCGGCGGCAGTAGCTGTCGGCGCACAGGAACGAGCCGCCCTTGATGACCTTGCGGGGCACCCGGAACTGCGGTTGCCGGGGGTCGAAGCTGTCCGCGATCCCCGGACCGCGCGGATTCCGCGGTACGCAGCACGACGACTGCCCACCGCTGTGGCCTTCGGCGTACCAGTCGTCGGTCCATTCCCAGACGTTGCCGGCCATGTCGTACAGGCCGTACGGGTTGGGCGGGTACGACGCCACCGCACTGGTGATGCCGTAGCCGCTGTCCGCGCGCCAGGGAAAGTCGCCGTGCCAGAAGTTCGCAAGTCGTCGGTCGGCCGACTCCGGCTCGTCGCCCCACGTGAACTCGGCGTGGTCGAGCCCACCCCGCGCGGCCGCCTCCCACTGCGCCTCGGTCGGCAACACGCGTCCGGCCCACTCGGCATAGGCCTGCGCGTCCTCGTGCGCGATGTGGACGACGGGGTGCTCCGCCCGGCCGTCGATCACGGATCCGGGACCCTCCGGGAACCGCCACGACGCTCCCGGCGTCCACCGCCACCACTGGCTGAGGTGCCGAAGATCCACCGGCCCAGCGGTTCCGACGAACACCATCGATCCCGGCACGAGATTCTCGGCGGGTGCCCCCGGATAGTCCGCGGGATCCAGGGGACGCTCCGCCACTGTCACGTAGCCGGTGTCGGCGACGAAGCGCGCGTACTGCGCGTTGGTCACCTGCCGGGTCTCGATGGCGAACGCGTCGACCTCGACCCGGTGCGCCGGCCCCTCCTCCGGGTAGTGCCGGTCGGAGCCCATCGTGAACGTCTGGGCCGGGACCTGGCGGACTTCAGTGACGGTGTCGGTGTCGGTGTTCAAGGGACCCTTCCGGCTCGAGCGGTGTCGAGATCGAACACCTCGTGCCAGTCATTCTTCATGCTCACGACGGTCCAGGCGTTCCGACGCGCCTGCTCGAGCGCATCCTCCGCACCGGCCACGTAGTCGAACTCCCGCTTGGCGTCGTCGTGGGAGATCAGCAACCGCAGCGCGGGTGCGTCGGGCAACTCGGAGAACGCCAGCATCGGCAGGTCGCCGTTGGAGTTGCCGACCGACAGGATCGGTCGCCGACCGATCCTGCTCCAGATGCGCACGGGCTTCTCGGGTCCGTCGTCGAAGAAGTCCATCGCCGCCTTGTAGAGCAGATCCGGGTAGCCCTCGCCGGCGCGGTAAGAGATGCCCAGCGCGCTGCCGATGATCCGCTCCGGCGGAACCCCGTACAGTTCCCCGGCGATCGGGCGCATGAAGTCCCGATCGCCACCCGAGGCGATGTAGGTGGTGAACCCGTTGGCCTCCAGGTATCGCAGCAACTCGACCATGGGCTTGTACCCACAACCGGTGTACGGGCGCGCCAGCGTCGGATGATCCGCCGCGCCGAAGAAGCCGGTGACACGGGCGTCGTACTCCTCGACCGTCACCTCGTCGAAGGCCCGAGTGATCGCCCCCATCAACAACTTCAGGTCCGCGTCGTCGCCCTGGTAGTGCTTGACCATGGCGGCGCCGAGCCACTGCATGTCGTTCTCGTACGCCGCCTTCCACGGCTGCTGCGACCGGAGCGACGGGTCCTCCTCCGCCATGGCACCCAGCCGTCGGATCGTGAAGTCCAACTGGATGGGCATCGGCTTCTCACACCACAGAGTGCCGTCGTTGTCGAACACCGCGACGCGTGCCGCGGGTTCGACATAACCAGCTCCGCTCTCGTCGGTGACGCGTTCGACGAAATCGACAATGGTGGACCTGGTTTCGCCGTCTACCCACGATTCCAGAGTATCGGCCACCGCGATCAGTCCCTGGCCAGGAAGTCGTGCAACTTTCGGACGGCCTGGTCGATGGTGAAGCTGGCCGGCTCCTGCCGCGGCGGGAACTCCTTGAACG
>Ga0131853_10025825_pt1 | contig 10575 bp, 4 predicted proteins | sample TergutLab28metaG_FD_92764 | JGI IMG/M metagenome (GOLD analysis project Ga0131853, IMG submission 92764) | Labiotermes labralis P1 segment gut microbial communities from Petit-Saut dam, French Guiana - Lab288 P1 (version 2) (version 2) | ecosystem: Host-associated > Arthropoda: Insects >... | reverse complement strand
TGGACAGACCAACATCCATAAGAGGCAAAAGCCTGAAATGACACACAACCCGTTGCTGCTGCTTCCTCTTACTTTACTAATGGTAAGGAAGTTACTGTCGAGTGGACGCCCGAGAGTGTTACGGTAGTCTTTTGTTCTGAAGGCAATGGATGAAGCATGCGACCGAATAAACTTCTGTCAATTTCTTCTGCGTTCGGACCGTATTATCATTTCGTATCGTATTCTACTAGTTCCTATAAAATAAGGAAATGTGACAAAGAGACTTTCTCCACCGCGCCCTTCACTTAATGAACCGTTGCAATTAGGCATGTGATATTCTCTGTAAAAGCAGAACATACTGTTGGGTTACCTGATAATAAAGGGCCTGTAATTTTAAGAATGAGTGCGGTAAGAAACTTGTAAATAAGTATGTAATATCGTATGTGACATGTGCAAGTATCGGCAATCTGCCCAAGAGGAAGGTTAGCGCAGGAATGGCTTAATTACTAACTTAATAAGACATATTTTTGGCGCTAGAGCCCCGGTGGGCCAGGGCATCCTCATTCACGATGTTTCTAGATCATACACAACGACGCACCACAGTCGGTAGGACTCCTCTGGACTAGTAATCAGCTCGTCGCAGAGACCTCTACCTGACAACACACAACACTCACAACAGACAAACATCCATGCCACCGGTGGGATTAGAACCCACATTCTCAGTAGGCGAGCGGCCGTAGACCTACGTCTTAGACCGCGCGGCTACTGGGACCGGCTAATAAGACATGTATCTTACTTTATTCTGGCCCTTCACACAAATTGAGGAAACTTAAGGACATTAAACGCCACAATTTCTTCCAGGAACTACCTTTTAAGAAATCACAGCACATCAAATTTCTAATATTTAAAAATTACAAGTGATCAGTCGGATTCGTTAGAGGACGTCACTAAGGCACAGTCTTCAGCAGGTTCTTAGTATGAACAAATTGCATTATTTACGTAACTTGTGACAAAATTTCTTCTTCTTCTTCTGCTTTCCGAGTATTAGGTTTCAGCAGTCTCTGAATTGCCTTCATTTATCTTTATATCCACTTGTTTGTAACTGCGTGCGAGTTTTTGGAGTCTCTGTCTTTGAACTCTTGTGCTATTTCCTCTATACTAACCGTCATTTCAATATTCTAAAGAAATAGGCTACTTATTTCTTGCATAATTCACTTTCTCTGTTTTTTTTTCATACATTACATTGGTTGAAGGCTCTTGAAATTACAAATTCCGCTGTTTGAATTATACTAACAGATTTTCTCGTCACTTCCATGTATAAATATGAGAACTTAAATCAGTAGGCGACATGAAATACCTTTTTTTTTTTTGTTTTCTCGCTTGCTATTTCAAGTAATTAAAATATTTCTTTCAAAGCTATTTAGACTACTTCTCCTGCCTATTTCATGTTAATTATCCCGTCATAAACGATGGCTTTATGCATACATCACCGCAACTCTCATGCAAATTTCTAAGAATCCTTTCATTTTATACATTGTCACAGCTGAAATTCTGTCTATAGACGTACATCCTTACTTCCAATTGAGCTTGGGGATAAAACTGGTTCTTTTTAAAACGACAAGTATGTGTCCCTAATATTTGTCTCACAATGAGGCAGGCAATTCAGATGACCGCGTGCCCGATGGACAGAGCACATGCTAAATGACGCATAGAAGAATGAAATAAAAAAAGGACAAAAATAATATAGAAGGACTTGTAATAGGTGGTGAGTGTAGCTAAATAATAGGTTCCAACACCGACATCAAACTCTTCGTGTAGACAAGCAAGCAGAAATCTACAAGTCATTGCGCAATGATATGCGAAAATTGTTATTTGCTGATGTTTATTCCTACGTCTATATTCTCCTACGTTTCTCTTACTCTGTGTGTGTGTGTTGGTGTGTGTATGTGAAGAGAGGACTGGTAAAAAGAAAGAAGAGAGGTGGAACCCGAAGGGGATCTTCGCTTGTCGCTTTCTTTTCAGACTTGCCGCTATATTGCTGTGTCAGCATCCATCTTCAAATCATCGTCATCAACATCATTATAACATTTCCAAGCCAGCAGCAGCAAAACCATGAAATTACACGTAGACTGGTTTGACCCCAACTGGTGTTTAGTATTGTACAGTCACAACAGAAAATTATATTTCTCTTTTGAATCTATTATAACAACGAAAAGAAACTTCACTACTTACATATTTGTTTATAAACAGAACATAACTTGTGTTTCTCTAACATAACTGCTTATCCGCTCAATAAGGATACCTGATATCTGAAATATTTATCTAATTCCGTTTAGCTATTTTCAAATAAATGTTACCAACCTGCAAATTCTTTGTCCTTCTTTTTTTCCTCAGTTGTTAATTTGCACGTTTAACAAAACCATTATTATTTATCCCAGCAACAAAGACTTCGTACTGACACAATTAAACAACGGAAATAAGGAAATTAATATTTTTTGAGCACGGTATTCTTACAGTAAAACTTGGTAAAAATATGATCCTCTTTTTTTTTTAGCGAGGTGGATATTAGTAACTTAATGAATTTATTGTTATAACTAATTCTATAAGAATGTTTAAAATTTTTGTCCACACTAGTAAACTATTAGTTCCTGTTGTTGCGCTATCGTTATCTAATGTGGGGGAAAAAAACATAAAATAAAATTTTCCTTTTAAGATGGCATCATTAGAACTGAATCCTTATAAGGATACTTTCCCCTTCATGTGATATTTAGTTTCATCTTAAGCTTATATTCATGACAGGGGATCAGAAATTACTTTTAGATTTTCTGCCTAAATTTATGTGCTTCCTATCTCGCCTATCTGCCCAACTCATGCGCCTTGATTCTATCACTCTATTACTACTTCTAATTTTTAGATAGCGAATTTTTAACTCATGGGACTTCTTATGTCTTGTGACAAAATATTCACGTCAATTCTTTTTCCTCTCAGACCGCCCTTCCCTTAACATCGGAGACATACATTACATGCCCGCCAAAGGAAAGGAGTGTAATGATGTCTTTAGGTAGACTGCTTTAAACTTGTGTTTTCTTGTTGGGAGTGGGAATATAACAAATTACTGATATGAATTGTTAACACGCTTGCTTAGGTCCTTTGTGCTGTTCCCAAATATTATTTTTTTCAGATCACATTTCTCTGTATAACACATGACAGCAAATTTGTATTTTAACGAGAACACGGCTCTGATATTTCCTCATAAATGAGAAAATTTTATAAGCCAAATTTTGTGTCAAATTGGCAGAAGTCCCCATTCCTCGCTAGGGATATTGTCGCTTTAGTTACCATTATCGCTATAACTTTATAAGTAACACAACAAACAGCTCCGTAATTACGACATTGGTCGTGAAGTAATGTTTACCCATACAATTTTAACAGGTATTTCCTTGTACAAGTCATATGGTCTATTATCCAGATGTATAGATATCAGTCCTGCATGTCAGGTAGTATTATTGCCACTATTTTATTTTGTCTTCTTTTCTTTATGTAAAGAACGTGCTGTTAAAGTAGAGATAATGTATACTTTAAACTGGTCTAATAAAACTTCAGAGTTTTGTATTGTCAGCACATCTAATTGCTGACTTGTAAAGATTACTTGATGCAGACTTAATACAGATCATGTACATGATATAGAGCCATATAAAATTTCACACTCTGTTTCCAGTGATTTATTAGTTACCCACAAGAAGTGTAATTTAAATCGTATAATTGCACAATTTCTTTCCTTTTTTATTGCACATTTTCATGAAGATTTTACGGTAAGAAATTTTCACGTTCCACTAAGATCTGTTGATAGAAGCCTATGTAATTCTCGGCTGTCAAAACAAGTGGCGCTAGTGACTCTTCCACCTCATAAATTCGCGAGTCTGATATGCTATTATTTTACTTTGCAATGATCGTAATAGATTAAAATATTTGGTTTTAGAATGTCTTTTACAGACTTAAGTTTCGTACAAAGTTTCTTGAAAGTCAGAGTTTAAATGAAGACGCACACAAACATAAGCACGTACCCAACATGGTGTTCTCAAAAGCCTATGTTTTTGATTTTAGGAAAACACATTAGGCTAAAATTAACCTTTAAAGCTGAGTGCAAAATTTATTCGTATGCACCAGGAGTTATAACATTCAGAATTTTAAAGCTCTGCCCACAAGTTTCATTTATGTGTTCTCTATGTTTCTCATAATTAGCAATGACTATTTGCCATGTATATCATTAACTGGTAGACTTTTATAACCAAGGCGGAGTGTTTTCGCTCTGCGCTACGAACCGAATCAATCCTAATAAGAACTGAGAATAGGTTTCTGTATAAACTTTAATACAAACCTGTGTTGGATCTGCGTTACGAGGCAAGAAATCGAATTGTTGATCCCTAGATACCTCCAAAAAGCAGCTGCGAAAACAGACTACTTATCTCGCCGTGTTTATTAGTCTATCAGTCTGTCCGCATTGAACAGCGCCACTTCCAATAAAAGTTTTTCGTTAAATTTTGTGTTTCGGGATTTTTACTTCATTTTTTTCCACTTTATGATTCTGATGAATATCGGGTAAAATAATAGAAACTTCATATTTATACCTACCTGTGTGTATGATAATATCTCCCATCGATTGGATTTTATAATTGAAAGATCGTGTTATCTGTGAGGTACGAGATAAAGTCGAAGAAAACGTTGAATATACACCTATCTAACAACAGAGCATGTTAGGTTGTAAACACCACAGTTTACGAAGTAACTAAAAGAACTATTATGTATCTGCTTCTAGGATATATTGATTCTGAATGAGAGAATATCTCTTGTTAAAAAGTGTAACATTTTTAGAAAAGTGGAAGGACAAATATCAAATACCAACATAATATTTTTTCTGAAAGCTGTGCCAAGAATTCAGAATCTAGGTAATATTAGAGAACGAAAGTAGCTAACGTGTTACGTTCTGTGGATATATCCTAACTTGTTCATATTTACTTATTAAAGGCTGTACAGAAAACTATTCCGATCAGCAAAGCGCAGGGAACAAGTTTCCTTGAAATTCTGTGTACCTACCGAGAGATGTGGGAAGGTGGAGCTGTCAAGACGGATTTCTCTTCGCTGGAAGGTGCAACACTCATTAAACCAACCCATGTTCCACCAATTATTGTTACTGTATTTTTAGATGAGTAATGCTGGGGGCCGTTGCGCCAATCAGCTAAGAACTATAATCTCAGACGAAGTGAAGCCTCCGTAACATGGCTTGTATCATAGGGGGACGAAACTGATAGGATCTTTCGTAAACTCCCTTCAAAAATGATAGGCTACACAGCGAATACAATTACCGTTTCTAACGTTACCCACTCATTTATAATAACCACAACAATTTTACCTCTTGATCGCGTTATGATGTATGGCGTTTTGTAGCAATTCTGAAGTTGAAATGTGTAGTGGACCGAGAGTTGCTGTAATCTAAAGTTTATCAGAATATTCTAGCGGAAGTGGGACACATATGAGGCAATACTTTAGGTGAAATAAAGGTAAAGCATTCCCGTTACTGGCCTGCAGTGGCCCAGAGGGTTCCAGGAAGTAAAGGTTCCCAGATTTCATGACAATGGCACAGGATGGTGGTAAGATTGTTAGCATTACGCACCGGCCGCCTTTAACTCCAGGAAATATTCCTGGTACTCATTTCTGTTAGAAGCTGATTCGACCCCAGGGCCATAGCGCGATCGGAAGGATTTTATGTCAATGAAAAATTCCAATGACACCACCTGAGATCGAAACAGCGATCTTCCGATTTGTAGCACAGCACCTTAACCAATTTCGGCGAAATAATAATATTAAAATTGTTCGTAGGGGAAATGTGAATGAAAGCGTGCTCTTAATTCAGATAGTTCATTCTCATTGTACTGAATGACATTTAAGATAAGGCACTGTGATCCTTCGGAATGTCTGGAACTACTCGCCTCAAGATACAGTGTCACATCCAAGAAGATTCTTATGTTTAACAGCATCTCTGTGATAACCTAAGATTTCGCAGGGTTTTGGTAGTTTGAAAACGCGGTGATGAAACTTCTTGTCCCATAGAAGGTTGGGACTTTGTTGGCAAGTTGAAGAAATGCTCAAAAGACGCTGAGCCGTTAAGTAAGTTAGTAGAAGTTACGACTAAAATTATAAACAGTTCGGTGTTTGTAATGTATGGGGACAGCGGTAAATACTGTTACACGAAATGTGTACTGGGATGTTAATAACCGTTCTTCTCCAAAGTTCGCATAATGATTATGAAATAAAAATATATTTAGTAATTCCGAGCGAAAACGTTGTTTACCGAAAATTATTAAATATATATATGGCATAAGCAATTACAAAACTAAACGCTTTAGAGCGGTGGATATTTCCTTCGTGATTTTCGAGATTTGAAGTTAGCTTTTGGTCAGTTGTGACTGTGTAGATTATGCTTACTGTTTAATGTGATGTTAAGCCTCGGAACATTAATAAACAGAAGAACATGTAAATGTATTCACTATTATATTCCGAAGTTGGAGGCAGGAAAACCCTCCAAAGGCTAGTTAATGTCTACCAAACTACATGGCATAACATCTCCCATCTTTATCCTTTCAGTATTTGTACTGTAAATGATTGAATAACCGAATGTGGAACTTTGAAAAAGCATTTTTATTAATTATTTTCATTGTTACACCGTGCACGTTGTCGAGTCACTCAATTATTATACCAGCTAATTCACTTATATAAAATTTACACATTAAAACACTAAAACTGCTCCGACATGTTTCGGTCCTAAGACAGCTCCCTGATGATGGTCTTAGTACCGAAACATGTCGGAGCAGTATTAGTGTTTTAATGATTAACTTTTATATAAGTACATTAGTTGGTATAATAATTGAGTGACATTTTTATTAAATTTAGAATTAGACTGAAAGTTTTGCAAGCAAGAATTTGGAATGGGTGTCAAGAAAAAAAAAGACTCTTTATTAAGCCTCTACTTTCCACGACAACTTCTTATTTTGCTGACCACAACTGCCCAGTACTGGCTTTAAAGAAGGGTATTTTTTTCCCAAAGTGCTAATCCTTTGGAGGCTGGAACATATATATTTCCTACATATTTGACTGTCGGTTGTGACTTGATATGTTATATGAAGAAATGGCGCAATGAATTACTATTCGAACCCCGATAGCTGTTTCCAAGTTACAGGAAGTCACTTAAAACAAGTTAAGCCCATATAAAAGGAAATGCAGAGAAATCACTGATCCAAGGCAACAGAAGAAGATAAAGTAATCTCAACAGTGTATTGGCTCTCGTATCAGAAATCCACTCACGTTCTGTTATCCTTTCACGCCAATGTGCGATAACTGATGGATGGAAGCAGCTTTTCCTCTGGGCAATTTCTTTCTTCGTTAACGAGACGCCTTGACAGCAATCCGGCTGCTAAATCACGTGCGCGTCACGACAGTCTCAATGAAAGCAGTCCAGCGTCTACTCTCCTTTTTGAAAGGCAATTAGTGCATATTGTCTACAGTAAAATCGTTTTCCTCAATACGTTTCTACCTGTAGATTGGTTTAACTATTTCCGATGTTTCAGTACTTAATTAGACCTATCATTTGAGTTTAGGTGCCTTTGGACCTCAACGGTTTTCCATCAAGTAGAACCAGCAAGTTGTTTGAAATTAATAAAACTGGAAAGAATTATGCGGAAATATTCTTGAATCAAGAGAGGGAGGCATCTTTAATACTTATTGGATGGAAATGAAATTTTTATTCCTATTGTGTCGTAGGTTCATATTCAGATTATAATACAAACGTAACCGGAGTGGGAAAATCTTAAAGGAAACGACGAATTATTTCTCTAGACTTTTGGGAAAGATACGTAAGGGGTTAAGTTGCATAACCCCTCAAAGACAGGCAGATAGAAGAAATTATTCTTGATTTCAGTTTTACGCTTTGGTGTAAATTAGATCGTCGCTTTTCTGGGATGTTACGCAGAGTAGAATGGTGCTTAGTTACCGATATTTCGGAACAGACCATCGGTCCCATCTTCAACGGCCAAGCAGTTCAAGGAGATACTTGGACCGCTTGACCCTTGCAGATGGAACCGATATGTTTTGCCGAAACGTAGATAAATGACTACCAATCTAGGCTTCATTACGTCACGAAAGGACAAATATCTCACAAATATTAAATTTCGCATTCTCCATTTCGTGCATCACAATTAATTTCCAACGACCGAAACCAAACATGCAGTCAGTTCTGTTGAAATCACAATAATGTTACAACACACCAACCGTTAACTTGCTTCGGACCCATCTGGCCCATCGTAAGGGAACACACAGTTGTACGAAACAATTGCTTATTATTTTCCGTTTGTAGTAAAGCTGCCGAAAAAATTCAATGTAATACTTATGTAGCGGGGGGACCGCGGTAGCACAGTGGTTAAAGTGCTGTGCTACATATCGGAAGGTCGCTTCATTTTTCATTCACATAAAATACTTCCTATCGCACTATGGCCCTGGGGTCGACTCAGCCTCCAATAGAAATGATTACCAGGAGCATTTCCTGGAGGTAAAGGCGGCCGGTGCGTAAGGCTGACAACCTTACCACTGTCCTGTGCCGTTGTCATGAAATCTGGGAACCTTAATTTCCTGGAACCCTCTGGACCACTCCAGGCCTGTAACAGGACTGATTTACCTTACGTATGTAGTAGACTGAGTTGTGCGCTGAAAACAGTTATCGGAGCAGCTTGTTGTTCTGAGTGAAACCACGAACAACCAGGAGTTTCCAGTGTTCAATCTGTCTGCTACATCGTACATTACGCTGATGAGTTACGGCAGCTCTGCTGCATACAAGTGCTTTGTGCAACTGTGTGCTCTATGATGTTGGGCCAATGAGGCACGAAACGTGACTGTTTTAATATTATTGTGACTGTAATAGAACTGAGTGCGTTCGTTGGTTCGAACTGTGATAATTACGTAATGTTGACATTCACGTATTTTACTTAGAGGGGGGAAAAATGGAAGTGTTTTTGCTGCTGCCAACTATTCTAATTTCTTCGGCACTGGAAGGTGCCTCTCGGATTCAGGTTTTTCTTGCGGTAATCCTAATTTTGGTGTGGACTCAAGTCAGCTGCGCAGCTGTCATCTGACTCCTTACACAACAGAATATTTGTCATTGGCGAGTAGCAACTACGTTGTTAGTAGCAACATTTCTGTTAATAATAAGAGCCTGTGGAAATTATGCGAATTGCCGTCGTCTGTTAACGATGATTAATACAATGACTTTGTACAAAAAAAAAGACCAAATTACGTGACGCCACACACAAAGATACCGAAATAAACAATAAAGTGCTGACAACTGTGGAGTGTATAATTACGTAGCAATGATATCTCGAGATGTTTTAACTACTCTCGTAACTTCATGGAAGACAGTAAGTTTTCGGAAACGAACAGTCGGTTGGCCAATTAAGAAATGTCCCACCTGAATCAGAATGACTTTTGTTTTGTTCAATGGAATTGGCAATTTGACGTTTTCCTAGGCCAGGTCAATTCTCTGTGCTGCATTCGATGTTATTCCTTTCATATGTTTCACTAATATTCTCTTCGACATGAGACCTACAAATGAGTCGCTTTTCTTCATTGATTCTTCAAAGTAGCATTACCTGGTTTTAAGAAACGGAATATGGGAAGCAGAGAGACCCAGACTTCAGACTAAACTTTAAAGTTTTATGAACATCCTACACATTTAGGGGAGATCTGGCAAGATGGAATTCAGTCATATAATATTCGAAATGTTCCTTGTAAAATTGACTGCGTTATAGTAATGTGTCAGTGAACTCTAGAGTGACTTTCCGAACTTTATATCTTCTAGAAGTGAAACAAGTGCGGTATTCCAAAAAAAAAACCTGAAACGGTTTCTCTGACGTCCAAGTATCTTTAACAATAATGGGACAAGCAATCAGTGTTCTATTCCTTGCGGCGTAGCCTACTAAGCGTATTTCCATTATTAGGTTGTCTTGAGGCCGGTCCGTAGCCTATTCCAAAGTGAGTTCTCCACAGAGTGCAATTTGGTGCTTCGTCTTTCAAATTCCAGCATCTCCTTTTTTTACTTAGGTTCACCCAGTTGCTAGTTACATCTTCTTTCTCTATTGTAGTAGCCAAAATTGAAGAATGGAGCCACTCATTTTCACTAAAGTCTATTTTTCGGTTTGTTGTAATAGTGTCTACTAAGGTTTTAATAAACTATACATTATTATTATTGTTATTATCATCATCATCACCATCTCCTTTATGCAGGGTATTTATACTTATATTCCTGAGACAAACTATGTCCTTAAGGAATACAGTGTTGCAGCTATTCTGTTGTTATTATTCATGATACTTATACCGTTAGTTTCAATGTTGAATCTATTGCATTTTTACATAAGTACTTTCCGAAGTATGTGTGCAGTGCCCAATATGGCTGTTTTCTTTAGTTCCTTGACTTCATATTTTCCTGGTATGTTGCTCACGTATTTTCTAAATGACTTTGAAATAGTCCCAGTCGCCCCTATTATTACTGGTATC
>Ga0131853_10025824_pt1 | contig 10575 bp, 2 predicted proteins | sample TergutLab28metaG_FD_92764 | JGI IMG/M metagenome (GOLD analysis project Ga0131853, IMG submission 92764) | Labiotermes labralis P1 segment gut microbial communities from Petit-Saut dam, French Guiana - Lab288 P1 (version 2) (version 2) | ecosystem: Host-associated > Arthropoda: Insects >... | reverse complement strand
TTTTCCCCCCTCTTGGCGGGTCGACCCCATTTAAAACCCCGGCGCCCTTTTCGTCAAAGCCCCTTTTTAATTTCTTGTTTTTATCTCTTGCCGGGGGGGGGGGGGTGTCACTCAGTGGCACCGTTGGGTAAGGCACTGCGCTGCAAGTCGGAAGGTTGCGGATTCGATTCCAGATGTTTACATTGGAATTTTTCTTTGACATAATCCTTCTGGCCGCACTATGGCCCTGGAGTCTACTCAACCTGTAACAGAAATGAGTACCAGGAATATATCCTGGAAGGTAAAGGCGGCCGGTGCATAGAGATGACAACCTTGCTATCTTCATACGCCGATTGTCTGGAAATCTGGACCCTTCAACCTCCTGGAAAACTCAGGGACTCTTTGAGTTCTGTAGACCTGTAATTATTATTATTACTCTAACCATAATTACTCTTGTTGGTGTTGATGATTATAAGGATTATGTTGTTGTTGATGTTGTTGTTATTGCTTCTGCTGCTGCTGCTGTTGTTGTTGTTGTTGTTGTGGTGGTGGTGATGGTGGTGGACATCTCGATGCCCTGTATCTGGTGGCCACATACGTGTAAGCCGGTCCCAGTAGCTGCGCGGACTAGTTTTCCCGACTTATACCTACCTTTCAGGGATTTATAAGTTGTTCAGCTGATTTGTTTAAAAAAAAAAAGGGATTTGTATAAATCATCTACGTTAAGAAGAATACTGAATTTTATGTATTGTTGTGTAATGATAACAATGTGCAATGCAGCAATTCAAAGTGCAAAATTCTGTATGTACGAGTATTTCGCATCTCTCTCGTGCCTTCTGTATTCCACGTCCCTTGTTGTATTTTTAACGCGCTAGCATCATACAATGAGGGAATTTTAGAGTCTCCCCAAATGTCCAGCTGGATAAGACTCGTTTGTAGGTTTTCCGAGAATGCATATTCACGGTAATTTATTTCTGTTGGCCCTACACATTCGGCTGCCGCTACGCCGTCCACAACCGTAAGATGCCTCGTGCGTGCCGTTGCTATGATAACAGGGCAGGCGAAGTTGATTGTAGCGAAAAAAAATGGTGTAATTCTTTTACCGGTTGAATACGAAGGTGATGGCAATGCTATTGACTGCAGTGGTAGTAATGAGGATTATGTCGTGCCGTAGATATACTACTGTAACGACAAGAAGGGCGATTGTGATAGTATAATGGAATATGTGTAAGTATTCGCGTTTTAACCCCCATCGACCTACAGACACAACACTAGAGAGTTTTATAGCGTACTGCTTTGAAAGTGTCAGTCAGAACGATGGTTCTCGTTGCAATTCTGAAAAGTACCAGATACTCGCCTATTACCTCTCTACCTTCCTGTTCCACAGACTGTGGTGACAGTTCGGACATGAAGTTATTTGTGCTGATGGATCTTCAGGAACATCACCGATTTATACTCTCAAAACCCATTGAAACTGCCTGCCAAATATGGAATTCAGCCTGAAAGCAGGTGGCAAATACTTGTGAATGCCGCTGTGAATTGAAGAGTTCATATCATCAGCATATGAAAACAACAATATTAGAAGTTTTGGAGCTGACAGAAGAACGTAGCTGTAATGCACCTGGCAACTAGGCCTTTTTGGTGCGATTGTCCACTATTTTGTTCTGTGTAGCGTAACGGTTGCTAATTGTCTGCCATTTGCGGAAATGCACGGTGATAGGACATTCTTCAGTGAATATCGCAGGTGCAGCGTGCGAGACGATGACGGTAGAAAACCTTTCGTTCTTCGGTTTAACGAAATGCTCACGCGTTCGTTTTGGAACAAACTTAAAGATAAGCTTGTAGGACTATTATTTAACAATATCCCTTGAATAGTCCCAAGCTGTTTTCTATACGCCGAGTATTTTAGCGTATCTGTAAACTTCGGGAATTTTTAGGTCCCTGGCTTGAATATTTGAAATGCTGCTTTCTATTGCTTGTAGCTACAACCGGCCAATCTCACGCTCCACGCAGGGAATATTACGCGTGGTGGTCACAGGAATTTTTAGTTTCTACCACTAGATAACACAAGGATATTTGTGGCTTGGAGTCATCAGTTTATTTAACACAGTCACTTAATTCTTATACTTTACTATTCACAACCAATCTACTTGTGTCCGGCAGTGTTACAAATTGTACCAACCAATGCACGTCTTTACTATCGCACTTTTTCCTTTCAACCTGCTCACAAGAGCGTCACCTAAGAAGTCACTCACTCAGCATGTGCAAGCTTCACGGCCTCTCCCTTATCAAGCCTAACAGCTGGCTGATTGTAGTATACCGAAAGGGGTATAGAATGTACCGTTCCCAGAGAGGCAAAACTGCAGTATCGTTGAAACCCTAGCTAAAAGCATGCCGCATCCCTTCGCGTGACAAACACAGTCATAAACTTAATGCCATTAACCTTGAAGTCGGCACCTTACAACGTACCAGTGCATGGCACACAAAATAAATCCTTTTATTCTATCTAAGTCCCAAATTTTTCTTTATTCTGTAACAAACTTTTGCCTGTTTCTCCGCCAAGCAAACTTTTGATCTGGCTTCGAACCAGGATCAACGGTAACATAGGGAATTCGCGACTTTCCTCAGTTTCCCTTAAAAATGCCGGAATTATGGTTTCTTGTTGCAGCCCTATGTTGAGCTTTACGTTGCGGAATAAATTGAATATTCATTTTTAACACCACACCTTTATTATTATTATTATTATTATTATTATTATTATTACTTTTTTTTATTACAACGTAACTGAAAAACATGACAGAATTTCTAAGAGATAAAAATATATATTTCGGCTACAATGTTTTCGAAATTCGCTTCGTACTGAATCATCTCTTATGCAGTTTGTTTCACTTCTGTTAAATCTTCTGTTTGTTCTTCATAATGACGTTAAAACTAAATCAGCAAGACACCGATATTAAAATTTGTCTCAAAGATTTATAATTTATAAAAGTAATTAAGAACTTATATTCTTGTTATGTTTGTATATCCTAATTCCTAAGATCTTGTTGATACTGGCTGCTGCTCTAGTATTACGCAGTCTTCTGAACTTTTGCCTGCCGTCTGTTTGCCATTTAACTAAGAGTGGTTCACAACCTGCATGTCGCGACCCCCAAGGCGCTCACTGACAAATTTGGGGGGGGGGGGCAGTTTTAAACATTTTGCCTCACATTGTATTCGAGCTATTATTTTCAGCATAATAAGCTTCGAATTTTTTTTTCAGCCTGCTTGAGTTCTTGGCAGACGCCCACGGATTCAGAAAACCGCCAGCAATTGGCCTATTATATTCTGCTATTTGTGTTTAGAATGTTACTTCAAAAATCACTTTTTTAACTTGTATTTTCATTTTTATAACAAAACTTTTAACTTAATGGATTGAATCCGTCGTTAATTCAACAATGTGATTAAAGTTTTGTATTTTATTTCGATTGAAGTTGATAAGTTTCGTGGCTTGCAGGGTTTTAACCCAACAGATGCCGACCAAAATGTCATTTCCTTAGAGTGCAACAGCTGACACATATCGATCGTGTGACAGACTGTTATTGGATACTGGATATTGGCCATCCGTCGAAAATAACTGTCTTAATTCGGCTTTGGTTTCCTTCGAAAAATCTTCTGTGTCTCTAACATCTACGCCGGCGTGGCGAGTACTTTATGTCCTTATTTTGTGGAGTGTCTGTAGAAATGCAGATCGTACGTTTCAGTGAGGTTCAATATTTTTACCCGTAATTGAATTACAATTTGCCTAGGGCTTTCAACTTTGTGTTATTCATTTGTTTCCTCTGTAGATTACATTGTGTGCATAACATTTAAAATAACGTTTTGTGTGATATAAAAACTTTGAGCTGAATAACAAATCAACAAGACTAATTAATAAAACATTATATTGCAGTGTGTTTCCTTCTACGAAGCGCTTCGAATTTTTATAATTATCATCCATTCTGTCAGAGAGCGGACATATGGACCTCCTGCTCCAACGCCCAGCTCATATATCAAGCTGAATACTTTTAGCATTGCACTCTACTCCATCATACGTGAAAGCTTTGAGAACAATAGCTTATTAGTATGATGAAAGCTGATCGAATTACGAGGCGACCTCCCGAGGAACTAACTCTTCACCTGACAGCAATAATGCAGGAGCTAAATCATATTGTCTGTATTTCCATCTACCGGTAGATATTCATAACTGGCCTTAGGCGTGCATAGTTACGTCACTCACCAGGAAACTTCCGCCGGGGGTTGAGGGTAACAATGGAGAATACTATCATGTAGGCCTACCAATGCGGAGAACATTAATACAGTATGAAGCATTATCATAGGAGTGAGTCACGACCAGACGAAGTTAGGTTCACGTGGCCATTATCTGATAGCATAAATATGTTGTTATTGTTTCTGAACGGAATAATACAAAAGGAATAATGGATAATTATGATCATTCCGTCTGTGGAGAATTAAGAATTAATGTCCATGAAATTTATGTCATTTTCTTATTCTTTTATAAATTGGAAGCCTTCCCGCCCTTAGGAACATCGTCTGCGCATTAATGTGTCATATTTATTACAAGTGTCTTGTGCCATGAAGGGACACAACTGTTTCTTCCGCAAACACGACTTTTAAAGTTAACTCAATTTAAACTAGTTTAAGATTGAAAGACCAATTTGATGTCACTTGCTATTTTATTTCACTTCTTATGTACTCAACATGTTTCGGACATTAATATACCCATCATCAGGAGCTTACGACTGTGTTGTTGAATTACCACACCACTCAAACCCAGCCACTCCAAATCTCCAACAAACAACGAACCGAGAACAAAACGACCGATGTGGTAATTCAACAGCACAGTCGTAAGCTCCTGATGATGAGTATATTAATATCCGAAACATGTTGAGTACATAATAAGTGAAATAAAATAGCAAGTGACATCAAGTTGGTCTTTTATTCTTCAACTATTACAATGATGCACGGTCCAATAAACATAAGATTAAATGTAACTCTATGGCTTTAGAACGGAAACATGTGATGCCGCTAACATCACAGTTCAACGACATTGAACCTCATCCCGAGTTGCATCTTCCCATATCCTAACCTCAACACCTACCAACCGAACAAAAGATCACTCTAAATATCATCGTGTTATCTCCTTCTTGGGCATCCATGTGGACGTTTTCAAAGATGTTTAACCACCAAATTTATGAATGCTTTTCCTTTCTTCCAAATTCTATCCATATTCTCAGACCAACCCATTCACCTGCCTTCCAAGGTTACGTGCTATTGTTTAGTGAACTGTTTCGGCAGATGTGGACACGGTAGTATCGAATGAAACATAACCTTCATTGCTGCCAACTTCTGCTTCTATTCATAACTGCTTGCACACGTTACGACCGAGAAAAAGTTTAGCCCACTACAAATATTAACGCGTTAATTCTGTAGTGATGTTAACCGGTGTTTATTCTGAGAACATTATTATTATTATTATTATTATTATTATTATTATTTTATTGTCGAATACGTATCTTCCGTTTTAACGTGTTTTCTTTGGAGTACCTTCCGATCTGAACCAAATGATACACATAAACCTGTGTGAGCAAAGTGAGAAGTTTTTAAATTTTAGAACAGAGTAGGCCGTGTCTTCAGAGGTCATTGCGCTTTAAACGGTTATTGCCTCAGGTCAAAATACTGACCCTGTAATTTCGTTTCGCCATGTTTAGAGGGATAACTTTGTCTTCGGGTCACAGCATTTCACACTCAGTAATTCAGAAAGTAGGGTAGATAGAATTATATTTTTATCGTTGAGGTTTCCTTTCTCCTGGATAGGTGCTGCATCAGTAGGTGATCGGATTCGACCTTTCGGCCTTTAGAGGCAACGTAATTTCCTCATCGTCAAGGTTCATAGGTCAAAGAAGAATTCTATTACTAATTGAATTTCAATATTTTGAGGACAACATAGTATCCTTTTGTCAAGATTCGAAAGTTCCTAGAATACTGTCAAGAAATTTCAACTGTTGCAGGTAGATCCTAGGATTATTCTATGAATCATCGACCCTTGAAGGTGAGGACACGACATTGTCTCGAAACGTTGGGATCCGATTAATTATTTATGGAGCGTCATATCCCAGAAGAAGGAAATCCTCAGCTACGCCGCTGCAAATAACTTGTAATTGCTAATTTTTTTTTCTGTTCATTCCATGCGGCTATCAATGGAAGTTAAAGCAATTAGACATATACCACCTATTTTCTCACTTCTGTAGGTAATTTTAACAGATTTCTGTCTACCTAAGGGCAAAAGCAGAGTGGTATATTTATTAGGGCAATGATATTTATCGAGCTGAATATTAATAAGTTTTTCCGAAACTATTTTCTGTGGAAGTAAAACTGTCTCTCACCATACCATGCATTTACTGAGGAGAGCTAGATTTATAGCTCTACACACACGCAAACTCAGCGCTAGACGGGAATGTGTGGTCAACACCACGCTCCGGCCGCGATACCCATTGTACAGGAGGCTGGGTGGTCGTCGGGCGGACCCGAGTACCATCCAGCCTTTTGTATGAGTCCCGGAAATCTCGCCTCTACGGGGATTCGAAACCGGACCGTCCATCCCCTAGCGAGTCACTATGCCGTCTTCGTTATCGCGGCCGCCCCCTTATTTTAGTGGCTAGCCTATTATAACGATGCATCAGTCTATACTTGTTAACACTGCTCCCCGGCGCTTGGAAATGGAAATACCAGAACACATTTTTCTCTCCTAAGATGACTTAGGCCACTTCGATCTTTATCATCGGCGTCAGCTTAGATGATACTTTCTTTCACTGATGTCTAGCAGTCATTTTACCGACGTGAACCTTGCCGCACTCTAACCCGGTTCACATTACTGTATCCCAATTTACTTGCACTTTCCTAGAGGTACTGAGGAACACCACAAAATACCACGGGATGATCAATATCTCGATAAATTTTCGAAGTGGGCGTCTCCTGAATACAAGTCCAGATCTTTGCCGCGACACTGAACTCCTCGGTTTTGCCTCTGAAGATTACTACCGTAGTTACTAAGAAATGACACATACCAGCATAAAGTTGAATTTATTTCTTATTCAGTCGGTCATCGAAGTCTTTATTGAAGGTGCACTGAACGTATGCCGGGTTCAAATTATGGGTTTGTTCAGTAATCTGTTAGCTACAAACACGTATTTATATTCTCATATTTACAAGGCAGGTAAGATTCAAACGCTACTTCTAAATTCATATATCTGCTGCAATGTTCCACACTTTATAAGAGGTATTAACTAGTAGGTTTTCTTTAGTGAAGGTGTTTTACGTAACGAATTTAACAAAGATTCTTCAACCTCGTGACCATAGCAAGAGGCGAGACACAATATAAATCTACTGTACGTTTCCCTGTCTTGTTACCAGTTAACTGGTACAACACATCGTACTAGCACTTGACTGCCAACTATGTCGAGGTCTGCTGCTGGTAAGGAGACATGGGCTGTCGTTTCTGTTCTTCATCCCTTCGTAGGTCAACTCCTGTCGCAGCAGCAAGGAAATTACACGTAGCAGCACTCGACAATGAGTAGGTTTTCCACCCATTTAAATTGTGTGGATCAGTTGTTGCGGTTTTTGTTGCATGATTATCGGAAACTGAATTCACCTCTGACCAGATAATGTATCGAAGTCCCTAACAGGTCTGTTAGAACTGTGGATAAGAAAAGATTATTTCTGTTCTAAGAATTTCTGTAGGTAAGGAACAAATTTGAAAGTTTGAGAGAAATAAGCAGCTGCTCCGTGTAATACAATTTTCAAACAGTGGTTGTATCTTAGGTTGTATAACGATTCTGATTTAAGTGTGAGACATGAAAATAAGTGGAAATAATGCGATGAATGGTTATTGTATAAGGATATGGGAGAAGGAAGTTGTGATATGTTGTAAAGTCGCCTGCTAGTTCATAATTTGCTAGGAGAAAGTGCCTAAAACTACAAAGTATAGAACAGACGGTACTGGGTACTTTTGGAATACAAGACTGGTTGAGCAAAGAGAGTGAAGTACAACAGTAGGGACTATTACAGAATGAAGTAAGTAAGTAACATGAACACAAATTTCTGTGTAACCCACTCTGAGTGACGGTGGAAATGGGTTATATAGATGTGTACTTAAGGTAAACACTAGTGCTGTGCTGTTGTGAATACGGCAATGCGTCTTCTGGTTTAATAAGAGACGAAAAGTTCTAGACAAGATGAGCAAATGTTAGTTTCTGGAGGAGACGTCTGCTCCACGGCATTAGTTATGTCGTCTGGCCAGTGTTAATTTCTAATGATCGTAGGCAGCTGCGTAACACGAAACAGCAAAATGAAGGTCGCGATTTAAAAGAAAATAGAGAAGTGAGTTGGTTACGTAGCCCCTTAGAGCAAGACAATCTGGTTCTGCGTGGATAGGGTCTGCAGGTGAGTTCTTGTGTAGCGGTCTAACTGACCTGTTCAAGAAACAGGTTATAATCATAAGGAAAAACTTTTAAAATAATGCCTCATAATTCAAGATGTTCAAACAGAGATCAAACGAGGCGGGCTATTTTGAAACGAATGTCATACCGGAGAGCTGGACATATTTATATAGGTTACATTAAAAGCTGTTGCTATAAAAACATGTTACAGTGTACACTTGGCCATACATCTTCTCTGTGACATTTTAAAAGCATTTCTGCAAAGTTTTTTATTTAACTAATCATGATGGTACAATCGGCTTTAACCTCTGTAAACATAAGTGCAGAAATTCTTGTTTCTCTATTGTGTTATTCGTAATGTTTCGATTTCATATGCGTCCTGGAAGGGGGGGGGGGGTCTTAAAAACACAAAAAAAATTGGTATTCTGTATTTCATTCGGCAGAACAGTGTTGAATTGCGTTTCAGAATTATGGTTCACCGTAGTCGATAATATTTCATAAAATACAAGCTGATTTATTTAATTAATACACAAAAAATGCACATATATTCATTTAATGGTCTAAAATTCATATTAAGCCATTTAAAACGCTCCTACATGGCGCTGTGCGACGTATAGCGTGAAACTGAGTCTCACGCTATACGTCACACAGCGCACATCCATAGCCAGGCTCATTCTGAACAGTATACGGCTCACACAATACGCAAGACTTGCTGCCACAGCGCCAACTCAACGTAAGGACGTAAGTCCCTGAGTGTTTTTAAACTATAACTTTAGCAAGGAACAATGAGTGCTCCCTGAGGATGATCGTGTGATCGAAACATGTAGGAGCGTTTTAAGTGTTTTAATACGAATTTTATATCATTAAATGAGTATATGTGCATTTATTGGTGTGTTAATTAAATAAACCACAGAATGCGCGGTGCAACGATAAGACAAGCTGATTTAATTCTGCAAGCCAGCCTAATTTCAAGAGCCGGTATCTGTATATTTGCCCAGTAGCCTTACCTACTAATAACTAAATGTCCACCGATGTTTTGTCGTCTTACATTCATTTAATGCAACATTCGATCCCTCTGCTGTGCCTTGGCGGTTTGTAGTGGAAGAAAAGTTGCTACGTCACATCCTATCATTTTAAAAACCTGGAAGTGTGTAAGAGTACAATAAATTACTGTGCTTGTAATGCAGTAGGCCTTACTTCCCCGTTTTAGTTAACAGGCAAGAGCAGAAGTTCTCAAACTTTTTTTCTGCCGCAGCACGCCTGAAGAATGACGCCCACATATGCAATTCGCTCACCTTACCACGGACGCGAAAGTGTGCTGTTGCAGTAATACGAATTTGAGTTGAACTTTATGTCACGTCGCTTCGGGGCAATGCGGTGCTCCGGCTGGACGTGACACGAACGTACACGAATCGAACGCTCATATGCGAGTTTGAGGTTATGTCATTCAGTGCTCGACAGTGCCGTGGTAATGTAAGTGTTTGTCTAGTGTGTGCTTTTATCTGGAGATGCACTTTCTAGGTGCTCACGACACACTAATGTGTCTGGACGCTCAGTTTGAGAAGCACAGGTTTGGAGCATGAAAAGAAGGCCTATTCATTTCTTGGACTGCTTTACCCAGAAGATAAGCACAAAATGATCTTTCGAAACGTCGGCAACTATTTACAAAACGACGCGGTCTGACATACCAAATGGCTTAAATCTTCAGCAAATCCTCTCTGAAAGCCTCGACTCTCAGGCAAGCTGTATTTAATTTGTTAATACTTACTTACTTACTCCATGGTGCAGAGTCCTTCTTGAGAAGCTAACTGGTTTGCAGCTAGTCAAGAAATTCCCCGTATTTCATGGGCCCGAAGGTTCATTACCGCACTCACAAGCGTCCGCCAACTGTCTCTATCCTGGGCCAGCCCAATCCAGTCCACATACCCACTTCCCACCTCTTGGAGATCCATCCTAATATTATCCACCCATCTACACCTAGGTCTCCCCAGTGGTCTCCTTCCCTCCGGTTTTCCCACCAAGACCCTATACACCCCCTCTCCTCACCCATACGCGCCACATGCCCAGCCCATCTCATTCTTCTCGATTTTATCACCCGCACAATATTGGGTGAGGAGTACAG
>Ga0131853_10025823_pt1 | contig 10575 bp, 5 predicted proteins | sample TergutLab28metaG_FD_92764 | JGI IMG/M metagenome (GOLD analysis project Ga0131853, IMG submission 92764) | Labiotermes labralis P1 segment gut microbial communities from Petit-Saut dam, French Guiana - Lab288 P1 (version 2) (version 2) | ecosystem: Host-associated > Arthropoda: Insects >... | reverse complement strand
TATTTGGAATAACAAAACTAGATAAAGAAAAGAATCAATGTATTAGGGAAAAAACGGGAGCACAGAACATAGTAAAGGAAATAAAACAGTACCAGAAAAAGTGACTACAACATGTACAGAGGATGGAAACAAACAGACTACCAAAACAAACACTACAATATCAACCGAAAGGACGAAGGAACATAGGACGACCCAGGAAGAAATGGAGGGACCAACTTCATCTTGACGATCAAGGAACAGGAAACACGCCTAACCCTTCATGAACATGATGATGATGAACAGTAAAGCATTAGCAATTAGATCGAAGTTTCTACTGTATAAATTTCTGTACTTGTTATCACATGTTTTTTCATGTAATTGATATTTAAAAAAAAAACTCATTTTGGTACGTTCCAACTTGCGTGCATTGGTCAGATACAAAAATATATAAGTTACCGAAGAAATGCACTGTAATATTTATGATGTATTGTGTTTGCAATATTTTCACCAAAATGTTTCGGGTAGTATTTCTGCCATCTTCAGGGTAATGTTCTTATTACAAGAATAAAATTGGAGTTAATTGTGTCATCGTGTTGAATGACAGTGACACAGTTAACCACAACTGTATTCTTGTAATATGAACGTCACCCTGAAGATGGCCGCTATACTGCCCGAAACATGTCTGCGGGAAAACTGTGAATAAAATACATCGTAAATATTAGAGTGCATTTTGTTGGTTATTTATATATTTTTGTATATAAGAACTCAGTTCTTGCTTAAAAAAATAACAACGCTTAGCTCACTTTACAAAGAAATATCAGTTCTGCTGCTCAGAGAAACATTGGTTCCTTGTTTTACGAATCGTGATGAAAACGAACATTGAAACCGCACAACACATTTAGCTGTTGAACGTGAAAGCAGCCGTTACAGGAACCATTGATTTAAAGGATCAACATTCTTCTTTGATCTGGCCTATATTTATTAATTTGTGTTGAAATTCCGGTAGAAAAATTCATTCTTATTTAGGCCCTATTATTATCTATACACTTTATCACTTCCCTCACACACACACACACTGATTAATAATATTCAGTCTATCTACCATACCTCCTTCACTGCACCAACTTTTCTTCCATAAGCCCTGTAATTTATCTTAAAACTTCCCACCCGTGTTGCTTATTGTGTTCGTTTTTCATCTCATGCCAACATCCATATTTCAGACCGCGCTCTAGCGCCCGAACAGCCTTAAGCACTTTCATAGCGTATTCTTTTTTATCCCTTTCAATCCTTAAGGCCCAGTGGTAATAATACCTACTCCCACTTTTGTACTCAACAGCACTTGCAGATACTCTCAGAGTCCACTTGTTTCTCGCAGTAAGCAACAGCACCAAGCCATTGGATTTTGTAATGCGGTAGCATTGTGCTGCTGCTCAGCTAGAAATTGAAATTTTAATATTTATTACATCATTTGTTTCGCCGATGTGTGCTCAAGCACTCCATTTCCCACCATATTACCATGTTCATTTTGCAAAGTTGCCTCAGCACGCCTTTACCGAAACGTCGAATAGAACATGCCTGAAAATTTTCAGAATGGTACATATTCTGTTCTCCCCTCCTGAAATAATTGAAGTGTCTTACAACAAGCGTCTCTAGTTCTTCTTTATTCCTTGTCTTGCTTTTTCTTCTTCAGCATTCAATTGGTTTGCGTATTAACCTTTTAAAGCCTACTGGTTACGTGATGCACCACCAGTTTAACATTCAACAATTGTACGTTCTGCCCACACTGGATTTATGTGTTTTGTATTTATCTGAGAACAAACAGCGACTTGTGCCACTTACAGCATAAACTGATTGGTTTTTATAACCGAGATGAAAAGTGTTCACAGCGCGGTACGAACTGGGTCTTTAAATAAAGCAGTCTGTGCTTCGTCTTTAAAGCCTACTGGTTACGTGATGCACCAACAGTTTAACATTCAACAACTGTACGCTCTGTCCACACGTTTTTCTTGTGTTTTGTATTTATCTGAGAACAAACAGCAACTTCTGCCCCCTAAAACATAAAATGTTTGGTTTTTTATAACCGAGATGAAAAGTGTTTACTGCGCGGTACGAACTGGGTGTTTAAATAAAGTAGTCTGAGCTTCGTCTTTAAAGGGTTAAAAAGCCAAGTTACTGGTTAGAAGGCAGTTAACATGATCGTCGAATAAATGCCAGTTGGTGTTACGCTCTATGCTTCACGTGCAGTCTCTTAGTATAAGCATTATCCAATGGAAGTATCGAAATTCACAATTAATAAAGTAACTTTTCGATTTTTTTTTCCGATGCTACATTCTCAAACTCTCCACTTCCCGTCACCTTGACTACTGCACTTTCTGAAGTTTCCCCAGAGCCTCTTTACCGAAGGGTCGAGTGGGGACTGCCTGAATTTCTTCTGCTTCTCCATTGCAGTCAATATATTGTATTCTGTCACACACCTCTATATCGTGTCGCGTCTTCTCTTTCCTTGTCTTCTAAAATAAATGCTGAATTTTCAAAAAAAAACCTCAACATCAAATAAGTGCTTTCCCGTAATTCCTCAATTCTAACTTAAGAACTGTGCCATAATGAAACTTCTCCCACGTCTCCTATCAAAATTTGCCCACAATGAAAATGTTATACGTCTGTCCCATGCTGGGCACTCAGAAAACAGTTGAGTTTCATTTATCTTGCGTCCTTCACTTCCTAATGTTCAACCTTACTTCCAATCGTCCTCTGCTAAAAGGATGAGAGTGCACTGTCGGAAGCCTTCAAAGTTATACAATTTTTATGTTTGTTTGATGTTTGTTGGACCGTGCATCATTGTGATAACTGAAGAATAAAGACTAACTAGATGCCACTTATTATTTTATTGTACTTCTTGTAGGCTCAACATGTTTTGGGATCTACGGAACGAAACGGCCAATGTGGTAATCAACGTTATAGTCGCGAGCTCCTGATGATGAGCATAGTAGTGTCCGAAACATGTTTAGCCTATAAAATAGCAGAACTCATGTACCTACGCCACCCATCCTACACAACACATGCGAGATCTCGTACCCACTTCAACTCTTACCTCCCCACTGTTTACAACACAAATGTGTACTAAGTTTTTCATTTATCAACCTGAAGATGGCCAATGAAAAGTGCCGAAACATGTAGTTCTTTATGCAATAAATTCTGTACATATCTCTACCATCATATAATTGTGTTAGACAAGTATATAAACTCCATTCTAGTTCAGTTATACAATTTTCTTCAACCCTGTAATATTATAAATTGCCCCTCACTGTTCCCAGCCCACTTTTCCTTATTCTGATTCAATGTCATTCCAGTTCTTAGAAGTATTAACATGTTAAGTGGGCTTTAATATTTGTCTCTAGAGAAAGAATGGATTTCCTAGAAAGAAATATATGGCTCTTTTACTTACTCAGGGTGGCTTGACAAGGAAACGTACAACATTTCATGGTCTGTGTGCTCCTTCTAGTTCTTAAGAGAAGAGTATCTGAAGAGAAAATTCTTTAACTCTGTTTTCTGGGTTTTCTTTTTCAGCCTGCTGCCAGTCATTTCTTGATCCTCCTAATGTGAGAAAGAACGATCAAAGAGTGTAATTGCTAAAAAGCATGGAAGGATAAAGTAGAGGGAATCCTATTACACATGTTGGCAACATATTCTACGTTACCCTCCTTCGGAAGCACAGTGAATGGAAGTGTTGTTATGTGATAAAATGAGAGAAACAACAGTTTCTTGGATTTTCAGTGTTTTCTTTAAAGAAAATCGTACGTACTCTGTGAAGCTTGGATGAAAAATTGGTGACGATGTACGAATTGGAAGGACAGACTAACGGTTTAACGTAAAATCATGTTTTGCCTTCAGTCACTGTTTTTCTCTCACGTAAAAGGGGCATATTTTCGTTTTATTTGAATCTTAATTAACTCTGTTACGCCATAATTGCATCATAAATTGAAATGCGACGTATTACTGGTTAGGTCCAATATGATATTCTGGAAATCTATTATAATTTGTGAAATTAATTAAAAAACTAATGGTCACATCACGAGGAAATCGTCCTGAAAATACTAAAATTTATTTTTGCCAGAAGTATTAAATATATTGTTGTTGTCATTAGAATATTTCACATCCCGGCAGGCATTCAGCTGCTATATGAGCAGCAATGTAATCAGTGAATATTTATGAAATTCGATCAAAGAGGATTTTCAGAATTTCAATTATATACACGTCTCCAATACAAAAAAAACTCATGTGTTTAGACCTTTTGAAAGAACTTGTAATAACGAACGTTTTATTCTACAGTTCTAGTAGTGATTTAAAATTATATTAGCTCTATATTTCACATAACAAATTTACTTTCTTTTTTTGTAGAAAATATTTGAGCCTGCAGAAATACTTATGGTTTACATGATGCTTGTGTACTACACAGACTGAAGAATTTAATTTGAAATCTGTCAAAAGCATAAAATTTCGCTGTAACCTAAAATGAAACCAGCAATTCTCAACAGTTCTCATAGGCGTTTTTTGTATTGAATAGCGGGTAGAATTCAAAGAGAAATCAGGAAAAATATTTCTGTGAAAGCGTGGCTAAACATTTGCAGGCGTTTAAGTAAGACGTGACCTGGACTGGAACGTCAAATTTTAAAATCGGTGTTTTATATAAATTCCCGATTTTTATTAAAATAGCAAAAGCGAACTGAGAATCTTCCAAGGAATATTTAAAATTCTTATATTTAGAAACCAACACAACGTAAAATTCTCGAAGCTACAGCGAGACATTTATAGAATCCTCCCAAGTATTATTTCTTGGTGAAGTCCACATTACGTGGAAGTTCTTATTGCACAAGCCTGTATTCAAGAAAATTAATCTTAGGAATTTAAAACAAATTCAATTCAAAGTGTACTAAGAAAGTATTAATAGATTCAAAACAAAACTTGAATTCATAAATTCGAACGTCCAGATTAATGTACGAAATCCATCAAATTTCAAATAAACATCTGTCGTGTGAGCGCAGTGACTGATTTCGACATAAGAACAGGGCGAGCAGATCGTGTGTTGTGGTGAGCTTTGTTTCGGTGAATGTGGTCATAATCATGGATGGATGTGCTCCGAGACTGAGCGGACGCACCATCGCTCGAAGACGGGGACGGCTGCAACGTTCGGAGAGAGTGTCCGAACCCCCAGTTCCGCACTTTGCATGGGACATCATCATCAGAGACTCCCTGCTACAGATAGCATGGCCGATGTCTCTGAGCGCCGACACAGACCACCAGAGCGCCGATAATGGGAACGTGAAGTTGAGGTGAGTAAATGGCTTCACTTTACTGCAATTGTCAATGTGCATGAGGAGGGACGATGTAGGCGGGGAATGGGCTGGGCGAGATTATACAATGAGGAGCTTCATGAATGGTACTGACCACTGATTGTTATTCACGTGATAATCAAGAAGAATGATATGGGCTTGCCACGTGGCACATAACGGTGTATACAAGGTGTTGATTGGGGACATATGAGGGAAAAAGACAACTTAGGGACCTAGGCGTAAATATGAGGATAATATTAAAATGTATCTTATGAAAATCTGTCGGGAGGACTCGGACTCGAGTGATGTGGTACATGAGAGCGACAGTTGGCGGACTTTTGTTAAAGCTGTAATGAACCATCGTGTTCCTTAAAATGTGGGGAATTTTTGACAAGATGAGGAAAAATTTGTTTCTAAAGAAAGTCTCGTTGGGGTCAATTTATTACTTAGTCAATCGGTCTGTCATTCAGCCAGTCGATATAGTGACTACATTGCGGGCCGGGCGATACTGTGTTCAAATTCCGGCAGGATTGATTTCTTAAAAATATTTAGATCAAATCTGTGGCTCACCCAGCCTCCTATGCAATGGGAAATTGGTCACCATTCCGCGGACAGAGAGCGGCCTGAGCATAAAATGTCCCCATTCAAATGGCCTCTATTGCCAAGGTGAAGAAAGAATGGAGCTACACGCGCACATTTTTGCATGTCTTCTCGGTGTAGACGGGGACAATTTTACTATTTTATTTGTTGCTTTTATATGAAAATTAACACTTCGTTAAAATTCGTGCCCTATCGTTTAGGCCATTTTAATTTATTTACCTTTTACCACAAATGCGGACCGTTAACAACACACGACATGCAAAACGGTAGATTTCTTTGTTTTAAGGTTTCGCCGTGTCCTGTATGTAATATGTTTTCTTTTGGGTAATTCCCCGGCGTCACAAAGCTAATAGCCTTTGTGACGCCGGGGAATTACCCAAAAGAAAACATATTACAAAACGGTAGATCTTTAACACGTGTTCTGAGTGAAGTAGAAGGAAATTTTAACCATTACTGTAATTACGTGTAAGGTACGATGTTTCTTTAACGAATTTTATGAACGTACTGTATAATAATGACGCAGCCGAAGGTGTGTGTTGCTGGAGATAAGCAGTTGGGACGGGAAAGAATCAGAGGGCATGCTGGGAAGAGATAGAAAAATGGCGCAGGCGCGAAACACACATTTGTTATTTTTAACACTAAACTGAAAGACGTAACGACGTACGAGTAAGTGTGGGGAAAAGTAGCCTATATGAGGTCAGAGTTTCAGGGGACCTATCGCCCAGTTTCTGATCATACTTTTTTTTAAATTTATGTGAAATTAGTACGGTACAAAGGGTGAAACGAGCGTATATAGTATGGTTGTAGAAAATTGTAGGCGGTGTATGCAAGGAAGATATAGACCATTAGTCTCTATCCTTTGTGCGGCAAAGGGCCCACATTCTTTTCTTTGGGCTAATTCGCGGGCCACGAGTGGAAAAATCACAAGTGTTATACTTAACCTTCTCAATTATTGTGTAATTTGTATAATAATAATATTTATTAACTGCAATTGCGTTGTCAGCCGGTGGCAGTGGTTATTTTACATGTATACAAAATATGAAATTGGTTACTAATAAATTTAAGTCGGGAGGGCTACATGAGAAGCATGTAGTGGCAACTTGGAATGTTAGGAACCATCTCAGCATTTGCTTTTAGACAGAGGGAAACCAAGAAAAACCTGTGTCGAGATGGCCGGTCGCAGGACCTTCCGAATACTGACTTCTAGCCAGCAGTTCGGCATCTAAAGTAAAAACAGCAATACACACATAGTACAGCAAATACATATAAGGTGAAAACAATAAACACACAACAACTACAACAATACACACAACACAACTAACAACAACAAATTCAAGACATCTTAAAATACATGTTTAAAAGGTAAACTACACCCGTATGTAGTATATACTGCGAGTAATTTACAAATGTGCCTGCCGGCCGCGTAACACCATCTAGCGAAGGGCGGATGGGAGACCCATAATATAGAATAAAAAACCAAAATATAATATTTCACTCCAGTGGTGTTTTGGCCGCTCTTGGACATTGGCCTTTCCGTTGCCAGTGGTACGAGACAGTTGAGTTTTAGGAGCTGACGATGTCAGCCCCACGCCCAACCCCCCCAAATGGGCAGCCATTTACCCTCTTTTTCTAACACCTCGCTCAATATATGTCTGGCATGGGTGGTACTACAAGCAGCTAGGCAGCTTCCGGCACGGAAACAATGCGAGGAGTCGGAAAGTGGCCGAACAGTCTGAATCAAGGCAAAACGTTTTTGACTAGTGCGACTAAGTTTTTTCTTGTTTATCTCACTCTTTCTTTGAAGACAAACAGAAACAACAAGTAAAAAAAGACGAAACCCCATCCACCCCTTTAAAATGGATTGTAACCATATTAATATGTGTGTGGTTTGACTTGTTGTGTGGTTTGCCCCATGGAACGGAGTCCTTCTTCAGAAGCCAGCATTTGCCGAGAGTGTAGTTAAGCAAACCATAAATAAACAAATACGTTAATAGTTAAATTAATGTACCGTAGTGTATGAAATTGTCTTTCTTTGACGGATTTCGCCTCTGAAATCTTCCGCATGCCAAAATGTTATTCAGCGATTTCAACACAAATTGTGTAAAGGCTAGAAAAAATCTGATCGCAGTATTTCTGACTACTGTGCAATAGACAGTACAGCTTTACACAAGCCGCCAATGACTGCTGTGCTGTAGGCATTACAAGTTTAAAGAAAGCCCACTAACCACTGCAGTAGACCGGAGTTTAAAGAAGCTGCCACTGACTACTCTGCAGTAGGCAGTACAACTTTAAAAATCAAGCCGCCACTGACTACGCTGTAGACAGTAGAACTTTAAACAAGCAAGCCGCCACTCACTACTCTGCAGTATACAGTACAACTTTAAAAAGCAAGCCGCCACTGACTACGCTGTAGACAGTAGAACTTTAAACAAGCAAGCCGCCACTCACTACTCTGCAGTAGACAGTACAACTTTAAACAAGCAAGCCGCCACTGACTACTCTGCAGTAGACAGTACAACTTTAAACAAGCAAGCCGCCACTGACTACTCTGCAGTAGACAGTACAACTTTAAAAAGCAAGCCGCCACTCGCTACTCTGCAGTAGACAGTACAACTTTAAACAAGCAAACCGCCACTGACTATTCTGTAGACAGTAGAACTTTAAACAAGCAAGCGCCACTGACTACTCTGCAGTTGACAGTACAACTTTAAATAAGCAAGCCGTCACTGACTATGCTGTAGAAAGTAGAACTTTAAACAAGCAAGCCGCCACTGACTATGCAGTAGAGAGTAGAACTTTACACAAGCAAGCCACCACTGACTACTCTACGGTAAACAGTAAAATTTCAATCAAACCGCCACTGAGGGCGGCACAGGAGGCAGTAAAACGGCGACGTATCTGTTCATAACCTACAACTGGAGTTGGAATTGTTGAAGAGCGCCGTAAACTGAAACCAGGCGGATATTAGGCAGATAAAGTTTCGCAGTGGCGTTCTATGCAGACAGTTCAGAAGGTGCTGCTGAACAAGCAATGATTACACGCGAGCTGTGGCAGTACAGACGAGACACATCGAAGTGTCCAAATAACGCGTTACAGTTAGAAGAGTGACACTGTGCGGCTGTAAAGTATAACTAACATTATTTTAGGTGGCCGAGGGTAGAGCGATTCTCTGTTGTGATATTCACAGTACATGCCCTTCTATCCCTCTCCTATTATTTAGCTTTCTCACAGTACTTTCTAACCTTGGTGTTGTTTACCTTTTGTACATGTTGTATTTTAAGATGTCTTGTGTTTATTGTTGTTAGTTGTCTTGTGTGTATTGTTGTAGTTGTCTTGTGTGTATTGTTGTTAGTTTTCTTGTGTGTATATTTGTAGTTGTATTGTGTGTATTGTTGTATGTTGTCTTGTGTGTATTGTTATTAGTTGTCTTGTATGTATTGTTGTAGTTGTGTTTACTGTTGTCACCTTATGTGTATTTGCTGTACTATGTGTGTATTGCTGTTTTTAATTTAGATGCCGGACTGCTGGCTAGAAGTCAGTATTCGGAAGGTCCTGCGACCGGCCACCTCGACACAGGTTTTTCTTGGTTTCCCTGTGTCTATAAGCAAATGTCGAGATGGTTCCCAAGATTCCAAGTTGCCACTACATGCTTCTCTTGTAGCCCTCCCGACTTAAATTTATTAGTAACCAATTTCATATTTTCTATACATGTAAAGTAACCACTGCCACAGGGTGACAACCAAATTGCAGTTTATTATTATTATTAATTTTTTTTAGTGTTTTCTTTAGCGTTTCCCCTCAATTCTTCAAATATTTCTCCTCTTCAGCCTCGTCAGTATGGTTTACCATAAACTACTTTTTTTTTTATTCCTGTAGTGCTGATTACAATAATGCAGGACCTAACTGCCGTCGAACTAGTGTATATTATATACTTTATTCTAGCAACATGTTTCGGCCCAATATACAGGAAACTTGTATACATAAATCCATAACAAGACAAGCAATGCAAGTATAAACGTAAGGTTGAGGCGCGTCAGCATAGCTATTCTTTTTTGCCTTGGGAAAGTAATAAATATCACATATTCTAAATGTGTGTCTGTAGCCTTAGTTATCCAGCAAGCAAGGCGCATTCGCCTTACAGTGTTGTCATCTTTTGCCTGACTGGCTCTACCACATTTTCCCACAATACCTCCTAAACAGCGCTATCTCGACTGGGTTTGTATGGTGTCACAATTTAGTTAGGAGTTCTGCCTTTGTAGTCATCTGAATTGCATAGGCCTAATTGTTGAATTATAAATTTACATTACCAGAATGTTACATTGAAAACACGAAATGTAAATAACTGTAATTCGGTTTAGTATTGTTGTATGAACTTTCTCAGGTGTGCTCGAAATTCCTTGTTGCTGCTTAATATAACCCCTTTAAAGACGAAGCGCAGACTGCTTTATTTAAAGACCGAGTCCGTACCGCGCTGTAAACACTTTTCATCTCGGTTATAAAAACCCATCAGTTTAAACTGTTGGTGTATCACGTAACCAGTAGGCTTTAAAGACGAAGCGCAGACTGCTTTATTTAAAGACCCAGTCCGTACCGCGCAGTAAACACTTTTCATCTCGGTTATAAAAACCAATCAGTTTATGCTGTAAGTGGCACAAGTCGCTGTTTG
>Ga0131853_10025819_pt1 | contig 10576 bp, 5 predicted proteins | sample TergutLab28metaG_FD_92764 | JGI IMG/M metagenome (GOLD analysis project Ga0131853, IMG submission 92764) | Labiotermes labralis P1 segment gut microbial communities from Petit-Saut dam, French Guiana - Lab288 P1 (version 2) (version 2) | ecosystem: Host-associated > Arthropoda: Insects >... | reverse complement strand
TTGTCTATTACGCTTGTTCTCACGATATTTTGCACTTTCAGTTTTTCAACTGCCGAAAGAATTTCCGCTACTGTTATTTTCTTGTCGGCAACAACCGTGTAATCCAAAACCGAGCCGGGAAATTTCGGAAGCGGACTATATTTCACCTTGTCTTTTGGAGCTATATTTTCAAACGCCGAAATATCAATAATCGCCATAGATAATTTGCCTTTAATTTTGTAATCTTTTGCCAAAATCGGGTGAATTGTTGTAGCAAAACCTAAGTTTTTTCCCATAATTTTTATATCGACTGTTTCTGTCGGGTGAATTCCCGCCCAATTTCGCGGAAGCACGCTCGACGGAAATTTATCGCTGTGCGCCACAATTTGCGCCGAAACGTTTAGATAGCGCAGAAGTCGCTCCAAAACATTGACGAGCTCCATAAATCTGCTTTCTTTTTTGTCAAAAAGCAAAATTCCGAGGACATTTCTTTCTTTTGCGAAATCTTTTTCGTTAAAATCGTATTCTCTGCCAATTTCAAAACAGCCGAATTTGTCGAAATTTTTGCAGTTTTGTGCGCCGACACCCAAGATACTCGGTATAATACTCGGGCGCATTCTGTCGTGGTCTTTGCTTAGAGCATTCACCAAAACCAGTTTTTCATTTAGCGAGCCGATTTTCGATTTTTCGAGTTGTTTTTCGCCCGACATCGGGTATGTCATCGTTTCTAAGAGATTTGCGTTAAATATCAGAAAATCCTGTATCTTACGGTGAGTTTGCTTTGCCGTGGAAAGGCGAACGGGCGAAATTTTGTCGGTCGGCGGCATAGGCGTAATATTGTCATAGCCGATAATTCGTCCGATTTCTTCAATAATGTCCACGTCGTATTCAACGTCTTTGGTGGCGCGGTATGTGGGGACTTCTACATCTAATGTGTTGCTGTTTGTATCACTTACGCCGAAATCAAGTCCTTGTAAAATGCGGATAATTTCGGTTTTTTCTATTTCTTTGCCTAATACTGCGCATATTTTTTCTACAGAAACTTTTACGGTTTTTTTCTTGGGCGCGACAATTTCTTTTCCGTCTTTTTCTATTTTGCCTATAACTTTTGCGTTCGGACAAATTTCGCAGATAAGTTCTGTAATTCGCAAAAGCGAGCGTTCCAAAAGTTGGCTGTCGAGCGATTTTTCGTATCTTTGCGAAGAATCTGTACGTAATCCGATACGAGTGGAGGCTTTTCGCACTTCGCTGTCCGTCCAGTTTGCGCTTTCTATGAAAATTCGCGTGGTTTTTTCGCTTACGCCGCTGTTTGCGCCGCCCATAATTCCTGCTATCACAAGCGGTTTTTGTGTATCGGCGACAACGGTGTCGGTAGGAAGCAATTCTCTTTCGATTTCGTCGAGAGTTGTGAATTTTGTCTGCTCGCCTGCCTGACGAATTATAATTTTGCCGCCTTCAATAAGGTCTCTGTCGAAAATATGGTTTGGAATGCCGAGCTCAAGCATAACAAAGTTTGAAATGTCCACAATGTTGTTTATTGGGCGCAATCCACAGTTAACTAATCGATTTTTCAGCCATTTAGGACTTTCTCCTACTGTTATTCCGTCAAGCGAAAGACCGTAATATGCTTTGCAGCAGGTGTTTTCTTTGACTTCGACTGAGACGGGAGACGCGAGCCTCGCGTCTCTACATTTTTCAGAAATTATTTTATCTTCCCACGCTTTATCGTATTTGTTTTTCAGGGGATTACCGAAAATCAGTCCCATTTCGCGTGCAATTCCGTAATGTCCCCATAAATCGGGGCGGTGGGTTATGGACTTATTGTCGATGTCAAAAATTATGTCGCTTTCTATTTCGTAAATTTCGGCAATGCTTGCGCCGATTTTGGTTTCGGGCGGCAAAATCAAAAGACCTTTGTCGTCGTCGCCAAGCCCCAATTCTTTTTGCGAGCAGAGCATTCCGCAACTTTCGACGCCGCGGATTTTTTTCGGCTCTATCGTAAATCCGTTGGGGAATTTTGTGCCGAGTTTGGCGTAAGGCACGATTTTTCCGACTTCCACGTTCGGCGCGCCGCAAACGACCTCGTTTTTAACGGTGGCTGAGCTTGTCGAAGTCGCGCCCGCGTCAATTTCTACCAAGCGCAAATTTTCTGCGTCGGGGTGAGGTTTAACGCCTGCAACTTTTACGGCAACTATATTTTTAAGAAAACCGCCCGTCTCTTCGACGCCTTCGACCTCACAAGCCGCCATAGTAAATTTTACCGCCGCCTCTTTCGGGTCGATTTCGGGTATTGATACAAAGTCCTTGATCCAATTTAGTGAAATTTTCATTTTTTCTCCTTGGCGACGGTCGCCACCCATTTTTTGCGGGTAAAATAATATTTGGGCGATGGTCGGGCGACGGTCGCTGCTTGTTTTTTGTTAAATATCTAAAAATTATCGACGTTGCGGAAGTTTTTGGTTTTGTTATCTGTTTTCCGACCTGTCTATCCGATTAAAAAAGTCGTAAACTTTTCCTTCGGTTTGCGCCAGACCGTCTTTTAGCGTGCCGTCGAAGCAGACTAAGCCTTTTTCCAAATAAAGGATGGAGTCGGCTATTGTTTTTATAGACTCTATTTCGTGGGTGACTACGACTATTGTTATGCCTAATTTGTCGCGCATTTCCATAAAAAGTGCGTCGAGACCTGCGCTTGTTACGGGGTCAAGTCCTGCGGATGGCTCGTCGCAGAACAAAATCGGCGGGTCTAAAACAAGAGCGCGGGCTATTGCGGCTCTTTTTCGCATTCCGCCCGAAAGTTCATCGGGGAAAAGGTCGTAGGCGTGTCCCATTCTTACGTCTTTTAGTTTTTCGCGGACAATTTCTTCTATGAGTGCGTCGTTTAGTTTTGTGTGCATTTTTAAGGGGAGCGCTACGTTTTGCGCGACGGTCAGCGAGCCGAGAAGCGCGCCGTTTTGATACATTACGCCGATTTTTTTCAGCACCGCGGTCGTTTCGGGGGCGTCGAGTTCGCCTATCAGCGTTCCGAAAATCTTTGCACTGCCTTTTACGGGTTTTTCCAGACCTATTATGTTTTTGAGAAGCGTTGTCTTGCCACAGCCGCTTGTGCCGAGGATAACCCTGATTTCGTCTTTGTAAAAATCGGCGGAAATATCGTGCAAAACGACCTTTTCGCCGTATTGCGCAGATAAATTTCGTATCTCAATTATCGTTTCTTTCAAGAATACTCTCCTATTTAATGTACAAATATAGTATTTTCTCACAAAAAAGAGGTAGTTAATGTTGAAAAAGGCGACAATATTTCTGATTTTGTTTTTGACAAACGTTTTGTTTGCCGATATACAGGTTTTGGAAAAAATTAACGGCAGAATTGTTGTAAGGGTTAATCTCAGCGCTCCTGTTTATAGGGAAAGTATGCAAATTCCCGTTCAATCTTTGAGTTTTACTGCCGCCGCAGGTTCACAACCGCAAGTATCGGCGACCCCGCAAAACCGATTTACTATGAGAGTTCCTGAAAATTTAGGAAATGAAACGGTATCTCCTACCGTAAATTTCACTTTTGCGCGCAGTATTCCGCTTTTTTCTGCGGAAATTTCGCCGATTTTGTCAATAAACGGCAACGAAATCACATATACCACGGAAATGATAGTCGTAATTTCATATTCCGCAGGTCAAAACAGAAATCTTGTTCCGAGAAATAGTTTTTATGACGCCGTGTCAAGCGCAATTCTTAACGCCGACAGAATACCCAACACCGTTTTTCAGCAAAGAGCGCCGAGAAGTAGCGGCAGTATTAACAACATAACTGCTGATGTCGCTCTCAGATTTTCTATCGGCGACAGACCAACCGTAGCTCAAAGTCATCAAGAAGCATTTCGCCATCCTTGCCCCGAAACGGACGTAGCAAGAGGAGCGGGAATTTACAGAATTACGCGTTCGGATTTAGAGTTGCTCGAAAGGCGGCTGGGAACTCAAATTCCTATAAACCAAATAAGAATACGCTCCTCAAATCCAAATATAGTCAATGACACAACGCCGTCTATAGCCGAACTGATTGATACGCTCAACGGTCTTGTCGATGTGCCTTTTGTTGTGCGCAAAGGTAGCCCGACGGGTAATCCTCTTCTTTTTGAGGATGGCGACGAAATCCTTTTTTATGCAGAAAAAATCCATACGTGGCGTTTTGACGACAGCGAAAACGTAAACGATTGGCGTTTTTTCTTTAATTTTACGGATTTCAGGCGGTATTACTGGATAACGGTTGAGCCAAACGGCGGTTCCAACAGAATGAATACAATTGCGCGCTTGCCCGAGCCTAGCGCTCCCTTGAGAGAAGTCGGCGACGTGTATTTCAGAGGAAACAGAAGCACTCAATTAACCACGGGAGACGTTGCGCAGGGGCACGGCGACAAACGTTGGGTTTGGACTACGCTGACAAATCAAAATGAAAACACAAGGGTTTTTAACTCGGTAAATTTTCCGAATAGTTTTATAGTAAATCATATAAAAACCGAAAACGCAGATATACGATTTTTTGCTCACGAACTTAACCGTTCGGGCTTGGCTTCGCTTGTTTTTTCAGTTGCTCCTGCGGGAGATACCACTCGATTAACCATTCAGAGAGCAAATCTCGGAAATTGGCATTCGTTTCCGTCCGCTTCTCAATTTAGTCTCAGGGCAAATTTTTTGGGTGCCGCGGAAAATCCATTTTCTCCGTATTTTGACTTTGACGGATTTGATTTGCGATACAGGCAAAGATTGTCTTTGTTTAACGCTGAAAATCAAACAAGAAGGCACAGTTTGCAATTTTATTCGCCGCCGCGCCCCGACCGCAACGGACCGCAAACAGCCGTAAGATACAGGATTTCGGATTTGCCGCCGAACGAATTCAGAATGCTTGTTCGCCATAATCCGAGAACGCAAATAACGGAATTGATAGACAGCGGCTCGACTTCGGCAACCTATCTCGAATTTTCGTCTGCTACGGGGAACGGTTTCAAATATCATTTGGCAACTCAATCGGGATTTCGCTCCGTTGAGAATATGCAACAAATCAATATAGCGCAACAAAACGTCGGATTACGCATTGTCGATTTGCTTAATACTTCAAACAGAGTGGACTATCTGATAATTGCGCCGCAAGAATTTTTACAACAAGCGCAGGATTTGGCTCAACACAAGCAGAGTATCGGAATGTTTCAGTTTCCGAGAGTTGTAAGCACTGATGATATTTTCAGAGTGTTTTCGGGAGGTGTTTTTTCTCCTGAGGCAATCCGTAATTTTATGGTTTATGTACAGAATATGTGGGGCGCCGCACCTTTTACGTATCCAAATTATTTGGTTTTGTTCGGTAATGGGCACTATGATTTTAAAAATATTCGTTTTCCGCTTCTGTCGCATCCGAACCACATCCCTCTCTATATTGCAGTCGATTCCGATTATCCGATTTTTACAAGATTTCGCTTTGTATCGTATCAAATAGAAGATTTTTTCGCATATACGCAGGCGGGAATGATTGCGGGAAATATAGCGCCGCTCAGTAATCCGCAATTACCTGCGGCGTTTCCGCAATTTGCAGTAGGGAGAATACCCGTAAATGACGCTCGCGAGGCAAACGCGTATCTTCAAAAAGTCAAGAATACGGAAGGAGCGCAAGCAGACTTTTCTTCTTGGCGAAACCGCCATCTTTTTGTTGCCGATGACGATAGTGTTCCGAGAAGCTCCTCTGCGCCGCAAGGCATTGAAAACAGCTTCAGTATGGCGCATACCCGACAGTCCGATATTATGGCTAACATTGCCGCAAGAATGGATAGTTCGGCGGATATTCGCAAAATAACGCTTTTTGAATTTCCTTTTGACAATCAGGGTGATAAGCCGCTTGCACGAAACGCTTTAATCAGAGAAATAAACAACGGTGTTTCGCTCGTAAGTTTCTTTGGACACGGTTCGCATTCACAACTTGCGGATGAGAATATTTTTCACACAAGGGATGTTCCTTCGCTTATAAATACAAAAAGATACTTTGTGTTTTTAGCGCTTTCCTGCGCGGTCGGATATTTCGGAGACCCTGCGACTTTGGGGCTTTCCGAACTTTTGGTGCGCGCTCAAGGAGGCGGCGCAATAGCGGCAATTTCTGCTTCGAGAATATCTTGGCCCGTCGAAAACGAACCTTTTGCCGTCGCCTTTTTTACACGTTTTTACGATTCTACCCGAATTGGCTCCGTAAGTATAGGAGGAGCGTATATTGCCGCAAAAACCGCTGCAGGATTGACAATAAGAAACATCCCGACTTACACTATTTTGGGCGACCCGTCGCATATCCCGATGCAAGAGCGTCTGATGATACCCACCGCCAATATAAGAATATTAGACGAAAACCGCAATGAAATTAACGCCCCTCTCAAAAAGATGCAAAACGTTATAATTCGCGCAACATTGCCCATACCGAACGACCAAGTAAGGCGCACTGCCGAAATAATTCTTCAAAATCCCGAAAACACTTCTCCTTCACGAAGAGACGGTATTGTTCAGTTTCCCAACAATGAGCATTGGGGAGCAAATGTGCAATATCGTCTTCCCGGATTGATAGCTACCCGCAGAGTAGATACTACAATCGTAGGAAATGTTGTAGAAATACCATTTATGATTCCGCCGACGGTTTTGGAAGATACTTTAGGGTCGGCGATAAGAATTCACGTACATTCCGCTACAGAACGAACAATTTTCAGCGGTTCGATAACCGACGGCATAATATTCAGCGGTTTCGATACGACAAACATTAACATCAATGACAGCATAGGACCTGTAATTGCAGTTCGGCATATAATTGGCGGCGATACTAATCACATCGTAAGCGACAGAATAGTTATCGACGGCTTTGACAGAGGGAGAGAGCAGAGGCTTTATTTCAGAATTTCGGATATGTCGGGAGTTGATATTTATTCGGCGCAGTCGCCGGGCGGCGGGATTTCGGTTTCGATTGACCGAGCGATGAGTCGCAGACAATTCGGCACGGACGACGCGGAAGTAAGACTGTTTAATGAAGATTTTCGCGAAGTTTCGCTTAACTTGCCGCTTTTAAGAAGCAAATTTCCCTCAACAGGCGAATACGAATTAACCATTTCCGCGCGCGACATTTTGCAAAATATTACCACTCGCCGCTTTATTTTGGATATACGTTCGCTTGGCAACGAACAATACGCGATAGGCGATTTTTTCGCGTATCCGTCTCCCGTGCGAATGGGGCAAAGAACGCGGTTTTTCTTTAATCAGCCGACAGACAACGTCGCCGACATATCGCTTAAAATATACACGCTCAACGGGCGGCTTGTGCGCAGTTTTTCCAATGTTCAGCGCGGCGTGGAATGGGATTTGACCGACCAAAGAGGGCAACAACTTTCGCCGAACGTTTATCTTTACAGGCTTTTTGTAAGGCGCTACCGAAGAGACGACGGACAGCATATATCGTCGTCGCCTCAAACGGAAGTAATAAGAAGCCGAGTGAGAAAAATGGTAATTCATCCGCCGAGATAAAGACAGGAGACAAAAAAGTGCTTGAAATATTATTTTTGGGAACGGGAACTTCACACGGCGTACCTGTTGTGGATTGCATTATGACGGACTACAAACATTGCCCGAAAAACGTATGTAAATTAGCCGAAACCGACTCAAAACACAACCGAACCCGCTCGTCCGTTTTGCTTTCTTTTAACGAAAAACACATTTTAATCGATTGCGGCACAGATTTCCGTTCGCAGGTCTTGCGCGAAAAAATAAAGCGGATAGACGCGGCGCTTTTCACTCACCGCCACAGCGACCACATAGGCGGAATTCCCGATATTCGCTCATACTGCTTTACCGTAAATTCGCGCACCGACATCATCGAAAAACCTCTCCCGATTTACGGTTCGCAGGAAACGATAGATGCGATTTCACAGGCATATTCTTACATTTTTAATCCGAACGCTTGCGTTGGCGGCGGTATTCCATCCCTAAAAAGAAATGCGATTTCGGACAAATTTTCGCTTTTCGGCTTAGATTTTGAGCCGATTTCGGTAGAACACGGCGATTGCAACGGCTGTTTCGGCTATCGTTTCGCCGATGTCGCCTATATTCCCGACGTAAAAAACATTCCGCCGAAAGAAGTACAAAAACTTCAAAATCTCGACCTTTTAATTATAGATTGCCTACGTATGGAACGCCCTCACAGCACGCATTTCATATACGAAGACATAAAAAATCTGATAGCGCAAACCAACCCCAAAAAAGTCCTCGGCACCCACCTCTGCCACGACATAAACTACGAAACCGACGAAAAAATCATAGACCCGCGAATGACTTTCGCGTTCGATGGGTTGAGAGTGGTGGTGTGAGAAATGTTTTTTGGTATAAAGTTTGTTTTGTATTCACTCTTTCACTCCGCGCCAAATAGTATTTTCCTCTGAAAAAACAGCAAAAAAGAGGTCTTGTTAAAATTATGAAAATAGATGGAAAAATAACAGGAATAAAATATAAAGTTTTTCTATCGGAAAATCTGCAAATTGTTGATGTTGATAAATTTGATATAAATAATGTCCCCGCGTTTTGCTGTTTGAAGGATGATAAAACGTTATTTGCCATTTCAAAATGGGTATCTCCCAAAAGAACGCGTTCATATCCTTACGAACGTGTTTATAATACGCTAAACTCATCAAAGAAAATCACAGTTATTCCAATTGTAAAAGACGAAGGAGCGACGGGAGACCGAGATTTTCTTCAATGGGATACTGTTTCGTTAATGTCTTTGCTTGATGTTTTTGTAATTTTTGCATATTATAAAAAAGCGGAAATTAACCCTCGTTTTAATAATAAAATCACAAATCAACAATTTGACAACAATTATATAATTTCTAAAATAAAAGAAATAAAACAATACCATAGTTCTGCGTTGCATTGGAATTTGAACGAATTAAAAAACAATCTGCACGATATTCTTGATAAAGCAAAGAAATCTTATTCAGAAATAGAAACTAATTTATACATTAAACTTCATAATTTAAACGGTTTAGACAATTTCAAAGAAAAAATCGGCAGAGAAGTTGAAACATTTATGCAATTTTCGCGAGAAAAAGCTCAAAAGGCGCAAACTCGCGAAATACAAACCACGCAACCGAAAGAAAATTTATCAAGCAACACAAAAGCAAAAATTACAATCACAAATTACCTTGGTGGACAATACTTTTTTACAGTTGATGAAGTTCTTATTGAAAATGATACCGTATATCTTATTGAAAGCAAGCACTCCGCAAATTCCATATTTCCAAGTATTGGCGACATAAAAGACGGACTTTTGAAAATGATTTTGTATTCAAATCTTTGCGAGGTTGAGGTAGATGGAAAACCGATGAAGAGTAAGGCTGTGTTGAATTTGACATCAGCGAAATTAAAAGGAGAAATCAATGAAAAATGTTTCGGGAGAGACAGAGCAGAATTCATTTTTGAAAACAAATTAGACGGAAATAAACAATTTTTGATTTCGGAACTTTTTAGGGAGGCAAATGAAAACGGATTTGAGATTAGAATAAAAAACTCGAAACAAGAAGTTTATAAAGTATGATTAAATCCCCTCTCCGCTACCCCGGCGGCAAAAGCCGCGCAGTTGAAACAATCGCAAAATTGCTCCCCGATTTTGACGAATTCAGAGAGCCATTTTTAGGCGGCGGTTCGGTTTTTGTGCATACAAAACAGCGATTTCCAAACAAAAAATTTTGGATAAATGATTTATATTCGGAATTATATAAATTTTGGAAAATGGCGCAAAAAGATGTTGATGCTTTAATCGAAAAAGTGTATGAATGGCGAAATGAATATCCGATAGGCAAGGAGTTATTTCAATTTTTGAATAAAAATTTGAATGATTTTAATGATTTGGAAAAAGCGGCGGCATTTTTTATTTACAATCGTATTACTTTTTCAGGCACAACTTTAAGCGGCGGATATAGCGAAGGCGCGTTTTCGGGGCGTTTTACGGAAAGCAGTATAAAGCGCTTAAACGATTTGGCAAAAGTTATAAACGGCTCCCTCATAACAAATCACGATTATGAAGAATTACTAAAAAAAGAAGGCGAAAATGTATTTGTTTTTCTTGACCCGCCTTATTATTCCGCAACAAAATCAGCGCTTTACGGCAAAAACGGCAATCTTCACAAATCTTTTGACCACAAGCGTTTTGCTGAAAATATGAAAAACTGCAAACATAAATGGCTTATTACTTACGACGACAGCGAATATATCCGCGATTTGTTCTCTTTTGCTCATATTACGCCTTGGAATTTAACATACGGAATGCGAAATGTTGCCGAAAATTCCGACCAAACAGGGAAAGAATTGTTTGTTTCCAATTATTTATTAAACAGCATACCGACTAAAAATAAGCAATTAACTCTTTTTTCTTAATTGGCAAATAGTATTTTCCCTGCAAAAACAACAAAAAGGAGATATAAAAAATGGGAAAGACCATTGTTGAAAAAATTTTTGACGCTCATTTACGGGACGAGCCGTTTGAGGGAACATTCGTATTGAATTTGGACAGAGTTTTCTGCCACGAAGTCACCACGCCGAT
>Ga0131853_10025818_pt1 | contig 10576 bp, 3 predicted proteins | sample TergutLab28metaG_FD_92764 | JGI IMG/M metagenome (GOLD analysis project Ga0131853, IMG submission 92764) | Labiotermes labralis P1 segment gut microbial communities from Petit-Saut dam, French Guiana - Lab288 P1 (version 2) (version 2) | ecosystem: Host-associated > Arthropoda: Insects >... | reverse complement strand
TTGCTCCCACATGCTTGCTCCCACATGCTTGCTCCCACATGCTTGCTCCCACATGCTTGCTCCCACATGCTTGCTCCCACATGTTTTCTCCCACATGCTTGCTCCCACATGCTTGCTCCCACATGTTCACTCCCACATGTTTTCTCCCACATGCTTGCTCCCACATGTTTGCTCCCACATGCTTGCTCCCACATGTTTGCTCCCACATGCTTGCTCCCACATGTTTGCTCCCACATGTTTGCTCCCACATGCTTGCTCCCACATGCTTCTATCTCATTCACCCTCTTACTGAACGCCATAAGTAGGCTATATAATCTGGATTAGATACTTTCCTTAAATGAAACACAAAATGGAGAATTTGCACTCCCTATACATGCATTTTCTTTTAATTTCACTCAAGTTTAAGGCTATTAGAAATTTAAAACAAGGAAATTTCTAATCCTGCTTGTAAATAAATAAAATAGGAAAAGGTCTTTCGTAATGAGCCGAATTAGCGAATTCTGTAAGAAAACTAAGTTAGGACTAGAGAAAGGAGGTACTGTCTTTCGATTTATGGCAGGGAAGGTTATTTTTATCTTATTTAAATTATCCATATCGCCAATAGATACCAACACAATCCCTTTTCGATATGCACTTTGATTAAAACAGCAGTTGTGTGGAGCTAACCACTCACTTTCCTATAGTTCCTGTGTTTAGAATGAAGGGAGTTATTCTCTACTTAAGGGAAAGCATTCGTGACAAACACAAGGAAAACTTCCACTGTTTTCTGCAACATAAAATTTTAAAGATCGCATATTGCTGGAAGTAGGCACTTAATTTGAACATATCGATAGAAAACGAGTTAATAGCGGTTGTTTGGCTGTTAGCCGCTTTCTTTTCCTCAGATAAATTAACATAATAATCATAAGTAAAGAATAAAAATTAAATAAGAACATTTATGATATATTACAATTAGGTATACATTAAAATGTAGCTAACGTTTGTGTAGAGTATTGCTACCATATAAGAGAACGTATTTGCAAAACACTTTCCTTTGTTCTTATACAGTCTCAGAGCACTGTATGAAATTACATCACGATATATTGTTCTAATATTAGGTGATATGGTTATTAAATATTCAGAACTGAATAAATGATATATTATTTTTAAACTGACTTTTAATTATTAGCCTTATTTACATTAAATTTACATTATAATAAAATAAACATAACATTTTATAAAGCACAAATATCTTAAAATATATATAGTGCCTCCCGAGCGATATTCTAACTTAACCCTATCCTGCTCGCGAAGACACTACAGTTTGGGAGATATTGATTGATAACCTCGATGTCTTGGTCTCCAATTACGCTATCAGCCACCAGCCAGATTCTGACCAAATTTGGGTTAGTAGGAATCTGACAAACTATTATATCACACAGTTAAATCGAATGCAAAATACTCTCAACTATTTTCCAGGGTCAACTTATCTGGTACTAAAAATACGTCAATGAATCAATGAATGTTCAATGGCCTTTGTGCTAACTGCCTTTTCCATGTCAACTATGTAAGTAAAAATTTAATAATTAACCGAAAGAAAATATTTAATACCCACAAAAAACTAATACATATAAACAATCATTAATTTACAGGAAAATAAGTGAAAGAAATTTGGATATAACAGTAAATCAAATAATTGCCTTGTCCTTCTCTATAAAGCCCAATATGCGCCTGAAATTTAGAATTAACTTCAAAGTAATTTTCCTAAACCCTAGTTAGTCAAAATTGCTCATCTCGTGTGGAAATCAATATAAAATGTTTTCTACCCACTTTCAACACAGCTTACCCTGAATTAGCAGGAGTAACAAAAGTCTCGTGCACATAATATAAATTTCTTCTTCAGTACCGAAGCCAGAACGTCTCCACAGTATCGTACGTAGAACAAACACGTAGATACATGTATAACCAAATAACCACGAGAATGAGGCCGATCACCTGGTTACAATGGGCTTTTTAAAGTAAGGCAGCTGACTCTTGCGTATTTTCCAGTGCACTGAACTACCAGCTGAGAATTTTTTAACATTGGGAGTTCAAAGGCTCTCCTACATTCAGTGGCATACCGAGGGGGGCTTGGGGGGGTTAAACCCCCCCCCCCCGAATTTCCGAAGACCCTCCAAAATCATGCCAAAATCAACCCGTTTGTTTAAGCTGTTTACAATTACTGAATTTAGGACGCCAACACCACAAGATGTTCGGAAAAAAGGCAGCAATATTCTAAAACTGCCTATGTTCGTAATTGTTTTACATTAGCAATGACAAATAAATTGGTTGTCATCATAAATAGTCTTAAAATACCAAAAATTAAGAAAATTTTACTATATGAAATGAAATTTCTTGTAACAAATTACAGCTGCCTCCAGAACCCCTGACTAGGGGGCTACCGCCCCCAGATCCCCGTTCTCTCTGTCCTCTATTCTCAACTGAATTTGTTAACCCCCCCCCGAACAAAATTCCTAGGTACGCCACTGCCTACATTACAGTAAAAATGAAATCAACATGTCTTAATAGTACATAATTGTGAGTGCACTCAACTGATGAACAAGCTTTCTTTCAGCCAGCGTGCGGTAGCCTCGTCGCATCCGTATAGACTAATTTTCAAATTCAACTCACATTTTACAAGCACATTGTTCATTAATTACACATATATTTGCAAAGTTAGTTATTGTCCCACAAGAAATACTCAATTGCATGTATAAAGATAACTTAACTGTGTATGAAATAAATGTCGTATTATTGCAATAATCATACACTCCGCGGGGGTAAAAAGCAGTCTTTCAAGTGCAAGCGTGTGATATATAAGGAAACAATTTTGTTAAATATTTACCGTAGAGGAATTGTTTAATAGGCTGACAAAGACTTTCTCTAAGGAAATTGATATTAATCTCTGTATCCAAGTCCTAAATGAAATATATGCACACTCTTTTTCATTTCTCTTTGTCTACAGAATTGATGTTGCTAATTGCAACTAAAGTAACTTTGAATTTAATTACAACTTGATGTGTGAGTACAGTTCTGTTCCTACATGACAGGCAACGGTAAGACAGCATGGGGTTGAGTTCCGTGTGTGCTTGAAATTAAGATACAAGTTTCTGAGTTTCAGCTTTGCAGAGAATACCCCTAATAATTACAGAAATTACACAACTAACTAGAGTTTTTCTTTTTCGTAATATAGAAGTACTAAGTTACATGGTTTTGAGGAGAATATTTGGACGTAGGAAGGGCGAGGTAATAGGGGAATGGAGGAGATTGCATAACGAGGAGCTAAATGATTTGTATACCTCACCCCATATTGTGCGGGTGATAAAATCGAGAATGAGATTGACTGGGCATGTGGCAGGTATGGGTGAGGAGAGGGGGTGTATAGGGACTTGGTGGGGAAACCGGAGGGAAAGAGACCACTGGGGAGACCTAGGCGTAGATGGGTGGATAATATTAGGTTGGATCTCCAGAAGGTGGGATGTGGGTATATGGACTGGATTGGGCTGGCTCAGGATATAGACAGGTGGCCGACGCTTGTGAGTGCGGTAATGAACATTCGGGTTCCGTGAAATGCGGGGAATTTCTTGACTAACTGCAAACCAGTTAGCTTCTCAAGAAGAACTCTGCACCATGGAGTAAGTAAGTAAGTAACTAAGTAAGTAAGTAAGAAGTACTAAGCTAAATGTGCATTTTGGTTGCCCTGACAAGGTAAATTATCTACTTCACCCTTTTATTTTAAATTTCTGAAGAAAAAATGGTATGCATCAGCAGCATGAAACAGTCTGTACTTTATTTTTGTTGTATCCATACAATTTTTTTTGGATGACGAAGGACCTTATTCTGCTTACGAGTTGTTAATTGACTTTGTGTCACTTTTCGACTAAATAAGGCAGCTGCACAAGTGACCACTTATTTCTTATGTCCATAAGTTGAGGTGTGTGTGTGTGTGTGTGGAGTAGTCTATATTACATTCAGTCTTGAGGCAGCAAATCTTCCTATTACATTCTGAGTCCGATAATCCTACGAACACCAAAATTACATGCAGCCCCACGTCCTTCGGTTCTAGATTCGAGGGCGTGGCCAGTTATATGTCCAGGACGCTTTAGGCCAGGAACGAGTACTCAGTTCCAAGTGAGTATAGAGCTGGGAGGAAAAAAGAGCAAGGTTCCGGGTTATTTTGGAGAAGATAACATTTTGCTCCTGCCGGCTATCGAACTACATTCCCTCAACCATACGCAGCCATAATTAATATTCGGACGAAGCTACATCAATACACTCTAAGAAGATACGAATGTATGAAAGGTACATATTAAAGCAAATTAGGCCTATTTCTGTTTGAGGTGGTTCATAAAATGAGCCACGCTGGATGAACAAATTGGCGATAATACACGTCATGAACTGCCAATCTATTTCAATGCAGTAATCAACATTGGCAACAGGTGTCATTCTCCACGATAAATGTTGGAACGTTTTGTCATCAAGATGTCAGCACCTGCGTTCTTCACATTGCTTGTACACAGCCGGCAGGAAATCATCAGCGAAATGGGGTGCAGGAGTTCGAGATGTCTAACTGCTTTTCAGTAACTTTCTGACACAAGTCGTCTCCCCATCTGGAGCAATGCCATTATCTGAACTAGTGGTTGCAAGGGCAATTGTTTCCGTAATTGCCTGCCGCGTGAAAAGATCAGCTAGGCGACAGGTGTTCCTCTCCGAAGCTTTCCATCGTAACTTGTCTCCACGCTGACGATAAGGAACAAGTTACCCACAGTCTGAACACGGTTTACATATTACATATTTAAAGATCGAAAAAATCTACAGGTTTCGTAACAGTTTTGGAGCGTTGGTTTTCTTTGTTTCGTGTTAAGGTCAAAAGCTAGGCTGTAATTAATTAATGACCGTAGCGACACGTTAAGTACAAAGAAAATTTTCACCCAAAACCATGCCACGAAGACACAGAGGAGGAATATAGCTACTCTTTCTTTAACCTCGGCGCTAGATGAGGGTGGGTAGTCAACGCCACTCCCGGGCAACTATACGTCTGGGATGGTGAAGCGGTACCCATTTTGGAAGAGGCTGAGTGGGTCCCACGGTTGCTCTGGTCGGGTCGAAAAATATCGCCCTCGGAGGAATCAGATCTCCGTACCGTCCGCGCGTAGAGAGTCGCACACACTAATTATACTTTAATTAAACTTAATTTTATGTGTTTTTACATGTACAAATTTAGGCGCAAGGCTGTTTGTTTGATCACGAAAAAAAGATACTTCCTAAATTTTAGCGTATTTTCAGATTACTATTTTTGGCAGGTGTGTACGTAGGTTCTGAAATATTCTACACTTCCTACCAATTTTCTTTAATTGCCAAGAAAACCTTAAACATATTGGTGATGTTTTATTGGACATAAGGCATGTGGTTTATTTTTTCTACAAATTTTGGTCGAAATATTTTTCCTTCCAGTGATTATTAGTGAGTTTTGAAGAAACGCATGTATTCATAGTAGGCCTTAGTGTAATTGCTACCGATGGTCCTTGGTTCGAAGCCACACCACAGATACGCTTGGCGGGTAGATAAGTAAATTGAAATTTGGATTAATTATTTATAAATTTATTAAAACTTCGAGCGAAACTGATGCTGACCTTTACAACAAACACTTTTGTACTGGATCCAGGTTTAGTGCCAACACCGGCAATTCGGACTTCAAAGTTGTTGACACATCGAGAGCGAAGTTGGGATTGTTTCTTGTAAGAGAGTATTGTCGCTAAGGGGGAGTCGGTCTACGCTCAGCTGAGGGTTGATGACTTTATGGTCACGCTGATCCCACACGAATAACGTACATCTAATTTACGTGTTAACAACACACGTGGTGTTGAACATGATGTGGTGCGGAAACAAACCCAAGTGGGCTTCGATTAGACGTATTTTGCGGACATTCGTACGCATTAAGCTAGGTAGGTAAAAGATTGTGACATTAATAAAGAGGAAGTAGTGATGACATATTCCATTGACACACATAAATTCGGTTTATACAAGTATTATTAAATATATTCAAGTTGTCTCTCTCATTCTACTGTTTTAATAAATTTGACGGTAATCGTGTCTCTGGACTTCCGACACCTACTGATATTCCCTGAGAGAAGTTCATGCTACACGTCTGGGACTTTCGGTCAGCTTAGGGGTGTGGTGATTTGGACAGCCATATAATGTGACAATTCAAATTGTGTGAAATCTTTAATATTTAAATTACACGAGAACGAAATTCATTATAATTCACGAATACTCAATTGTATTAAAATTCGTGAGAGAGTATCGAGGTGTATCTTTCGCAGATAAGATAGCCATAGAGACAGACATACAGACAAACTGACAGACATAAAGTTTTTAATATGCGATCCGCAGGGTTACAACTGTTCCACAATTGTACACGGTTCATGAAGGGACGAAAAGCAGTTTTAGCACCCGCTGCAAATAGTTCTGTCGTGATACGCGTCACAGAAACTGTAACATACAGGTATAGAGCAAGAAAACGGCGACGCAAATTGTGATCGTAAGAACTTCTCACTGAGTACAAGTAGAAGTCACTGAAAAGCAGGATTACAATTCCAAAACGTAGAAAATTTTGTATCCAACAGGGGTTTTGCTGAGTGAAAAACGAAGGGGATTCGGGCACCATGTTTGCTGCATGGACAGTCTGTCTGTAGTTTTTAGGCTGGAAACTTCTTTTATAAGTATTACATGCGAAACATAGTTTGCTCCGAGTTTATTTCGAGTTGGTAACAACGCATTACAGTCGGGCCATTCTTGGAATTGCTCCTTATCGTATTATGACACGTTGGAACGACGTGATGAAACCACTTTCAAGCGTTAATATTGCTGCAGTACGTTAAAATTAGCGTGACCTGATGCAAAATGACAGATTTAGCAACTGTAGTGATGGAAGAGTGACAGAGGCCGAATAGTGAGGTCTGACTGACTGCAGCCCTTGCGTCGTAGAAGAAATACATAAATCGAGATCTACACGGTTGATCTGAGATCGTACAGGCACATTTTTATGGAAACCAGTACTTCGTATAGATTCATGAAAATTACTCCCTTAGAGATTTTTTTTTCTGTTTACACAATCAGCTTATCGTTTCTTTAAATACAAGTCTTCTGGAACATTAGGACATTTTGAGTGTTAAATACTGCCCGACCTTTCGGATTAGCCTATCTTCAGGGCCTAAGGGTATATTCTAAGACATAGCACACTCTGTTGACAAAATAAAGAGTTATCGAACGTAAAATGTTTTGGTGCCCAGAGAAACCACTGAAATTTGAAGGGTTAATTACACTCTAAGACCGCATGAGACATCAGTTATTCTGATACCAAGGAACGACTTTCCCTATTGAACGGAATTAGGCGTAGCTTAAATGCAATCCTGTGATTGCACGTGAAGAAGTTTAAGGTGTGAGAGGACATGAAAATGTAATCCGAGACACAATGGAGCTCGGAATCTACTGTTAATCTTCTTAAATTGTGAAGATACTTCTCACATTAAGAGAACGAAGGAAATATCTCCGCCATTGCCTTACGTTCATTATATGTGGGATGCTTTGTAGAAAATCTCCAAATTTGTTGTAATGCCAAACTCATCTTCAGTTGATGGCCCCTGTAAAGGACATACTCGTATGCTTGCAAGTCACATTTAACATCAAAAAGCAAATCTTTCTGAAGAGTCGAGCATTCGTTTAGCAGAAACAACAGTTTCCGGCCAAGTATAAAAGCCGAAGACGTGATATTTGAAGTTCTCAGAGCAGTAAGATGAAGAATTAATTGTTCCGAAATAGGAAACCACTTCGATTAATGACGTTACTGGCGTTTCCCCGGAGCTTGCTCTTTCCATCTTCATAATACTACTAGTATATTCCATAACACTTGGCTCTTCAACCCATAGGTTTAATATCACTGTTTTAATTCATACAAAAAGACCAACAATTGCACATACGATATGCATTTTTTCGGTCTTGTTAAGCGAATTAAAACATCCTTTTAAAAAAAAGGAATGTAACATATTATTTTACTTTAGTTTTCCAAAGGACATGCCAATGGTTGTGTAAAGGATCGTAACATTCAACGTTTGGCAGGGCAGATTCCTTTCAAAGTTACCTTGTCTTGGAGATCTGTATCAAACTTATTTACATATGTGTCTAAGTCAAGTATCTAGAACTAAAAATCTTTCAAGACATGCACCTAAACGTAACATACTAATGGATTAATCCTTATGCATTATGCAACCTGTTCTATAAATGGAATTCTGCTTTTTACCCCCCGTTTGTCCTTACTTTAACCTCCAGTCCTGATCTTTAAACCGTTCGTCCGGTACAGCTTCCGTCATGGTCACGTTTGAAATTCTCCTATGACTGTGTCTTTTATATTTCCAGAGAACTGTGGGAATTTATTAAATATTACGTTAAAACCGCCCTATTTCTAAAATCCCATTAACCTACTGTTGCGTTCATAAGTAATGAATTCTTGTGTCTTGCAGTTTACGATTCTCTGTCAACAGGTAAATTGGTACCAGCAACACAGAGGAAGGTTGTGCCTTCCTTGGCAGGGTCCAGCGTCATTTGGGCTGTCTGGTCCTGAAGATGAAATTGTTAGACCTCGTTGTGGCGTCGATTACTATATATCGGTCTACATGACGTCATATACGATAGCAGAAGAATCTTCATCAAAACTGATGTGAAATTTGATGTTTGTTGAACCGTGCATCATTGTGATAACTGAAGAATAAGAACCAAATAGATGCCACGTATTATTTTATTGCACTTCTTATAGGGCTCAACATGTTTCGGGTACTACTATGTCCATCATCAGGAGCTTGTGACTATATAGTTGATTACCACATTGGTCGTTTCGTTCTTGGTTTGCTGTAGGTTGGAAGTTAGGTGCGGTTAGGCTGGAGTAGTGTCCGGGTTGCAGGCTAAAGCTTTAACCTGCAACCTGGACACTACTCCAGTCTAACCGTACAGCAAACCAAGAACGAAATGACCAATGTGATAATCAACATTATAGTCGCGAGTTCCTGATGATGGGCATAGTAGTGCCCGAAACGTATTGAGCCTATAAGAAGCATAATAAAATAATAAGTAGCATCTAGTTGGTTTTTATTCTTCAGTTATCACTGCTGTGAAAACCTAATACCTCACATGAATAATCTGTGTTTGTTAAAGATGAATGTAGGAAATACGTCTAGAGAGATTAGAATATTACTTGAGTCTTTCAGATAGAAGAGAAGGAGGATACTGTTTATCAGAACCACAGCAGTTTCGGGTACCATATGTTATAGTGTGAATCACAGGCTGTTGAAAATGCTCACAAATTAAAACCACTTGAAAGAGCACTATTAGATAGAGTAATTTAAAGGTATGTAAATATTAAGTTAAAGCAAATAATTCTCTGAAGGTAATTCGGTAACTTATGATATGAGTACTGGACCAGTAAATCTATAGTTTCTTTTTTGTTCCCGAGCCCATTTCTTGGGCTATAAATTTCCAAAGTTTCAGTCTGTGGTAACCCACAGAAGAACTTTACAAAGCCTAGACCTTTCATAGTATGTAATGTTAGCACTGAAATACAGATTTGCTGTACATAAACAAAATGTGACCGGTTAAAATGATCCGTTATACAGATGGTTTCTACGATAGTCATGTTGACACTGTCAAAGTGTAAAAATGTTACAACGATAGAGCTGAAAGGCAAAAGATTTCTAGATCTGAGCAAGGAGCTACAAACATTTGAAGCTAGACTTCGGCAAACATCTAGTGGGCGTATTGAAATTTAGCTGCCTATTAACTTAGACGAAAATCGTACAGTCTTGTAGGAGCCATGGCCGGAGCCAGGGCCCCTCTGGCCGCCGTCGTGAAATTCAGATTTCCAACCTTCATGTTAGTCGAACTCCTTCTTTTCAGTCTATAAGCAAAAACTTCAACTTGTATCTGCATATTGCAACCCATAGCATTTGTCACGACACTGAATGAATATTCCCGGCTCTTGAGGACTAGAAGTTTCCTAAATTACAAATGGTACATATTCATGTCATGACTTAAATAGAATCACGCAAATCGAATTTGTGTGAATTGAAAATTTACTGCACAGTTTTTTTTTTAAGTTGTCTACTTTCCTTCACCTTACGTTATGGGAAGACAAATAAGGGTTATTATTGCGTATTATTGTGTATATCCAAATGAGTAAACTAACCGCTGTGTAGAAAGAGTAAATTTATAACTGCCTTGTTGCAAGAGAAGTTCGTATGCTATTAGTAGAACGTAGTAGTAGTAGTAGTATTAGTGGTAGTAGTAGTAGTAGTAGTAGTAGTATTAGTGGTAGAGGTGGCAGTGGTAGTAATAGTAGTAATAATAGTAGTAGTAGTAGTGGTAGTGGTAGAAGTGGTAGTAATAGTAATAATAATAATATTTATTAACTGCAATTGGGTTGTCACCCGGTGGCAGTACACATTTACACACAAGAACAACATAGAACAACACAATTAACCAATGACAACACACAAAAAAAAAATAACGT
>Ga0131853_10025817_pt1 | contig 10576 bp, 2 predicted proteins | sample TergutLab28metaG_FD_92764 | JGI IMG/M metagenome (GOLD analysis project Ga0131853, IMG submission 92764) | Labiotermes labralis P1 segment gut microbial communities from Petit-Saut dam, French Guiana - Lab288 P1 (version 2) (version 2) | ecosystem: Host-associated > Arthropoda: Insects >... | reverse complement strand
TGTTTATAGATATGGTGTTTGCTGCACCGACAGAGATGTTTCACGTACAATTTAAAAGAAATTGTGCGTTGTGGGCGTATTTATTTCAAAACGCGCTTTCGCATAGAGCAGCTGAAATTATGCACCACATTTCGTGGCATTCAAGTGAAGCTCAGACCGACCTACTCAACATGATATAATCATTTTCTGCACAGATAAGGATTGGGTTGAGATCACTGACCGAATATTTAAGAAAGAATAGGGATTCCATAGAATAAAGACAATTTCCAATATAGAACTTTTATACCTGAGTATCAGGTATAGGGTTAAGAGACCTCTATTTAGTACCTTTTCTTAAAGAAATGCACTTTTATGAGCATTGGAATTTCAAACAAATTTCTTGCTTACGTCATACATCCACGCCAGACATTTTTTCGAATGTCTGCTTACTTTCATTGTTTTGCTTTGGAACTTAAATATTTCTATATCGTAGTACTGCCTAAAGAAACACAGAAATATTTGTGGAATTTTCCGATCCTGAAGGTAAGAAGTGAAGAATACATTGTGTTAGAATGTGACACAGTGTAATCTGGTATAGATTTACTAAGTTTAGGAAGCTACTGTTGTCTTCGGGTTCAGGGTAAACTACATATATTGAATGATAATATAAGCAATATTTAGTTTGCTCGAAGAGCATTGCAGCAAATTTATTAGCCACTTACTTTATGATTGCTATTAGCAACTAAATTCTTCTAGTGCCTATGTCTTATAAATTATAACATGTAATGTTCAGAAGCCAGTGTGAAGTGTTGAACGATAAGATATATTTCCTTTCACAAACACAAACAATGCTCCGGCCAACACAACGACTGAATGTCACATATCAATGTACTACATGTTTCAGTTTGCACGAACCATCATCAGGCACTTCTTACTACAATAATTTAAATAAAACATAAGTACATTTTAGCATGCAATTGTTCTGTGGGTGAGATTTCCTTGGTTTCCCTGTGTCTATAAGCAAATGCTGAGATGGTTCCCAAGATTCCAAGTTGCCACTACATGCTTCTTATGTAACCCTCCCGACTTAAATTTATTAATAACCAATTTCATATTTTGTATACATGTAAAATAACCACTGCCATCGTGTGACAACCCAATTGCAGTTAATAAATATTATTATTATTACTAAATTTTGGCAGTTTATAAAAGTTATATATATATATATATATATATGTCCTGTTAATAGGTTAAAACAACGTCCAAAATGTGATATAAATAAAGTCTCTTTATGCTTATTCCGGTCTAGACGGACCCGCTGTTTCAGATAAAATCAGTCCCTTATGTTCTCTTGTGTTTTCTATGTCATTCCGGCTTCCGCTCGCACTTTAGGAAGTACATTTAAAATATATATATATACTTCATTTTTAAGACAGTTTGTGTTCACCGCTTTGGATTTTAGGAATCTATTTCTATGCGTGTTAAATAAAGCTTATACCGTTTGTTTCTTTCTAACATACTTTACATAACACTGCCTTTTCACATACCTGCTGTCTTTGTGTGCGCCAGGAAAATGGATAATCGGTAGGTAATGAATTTTTAAGCTGAACCCTCAGTATTCACAGACAGCAATGTGTACTGCCTTGCAGTGTTATTTAAGTGTATTTAGCCCGAATACGACCCATTTGGGTCGAAACATGTTGCTTTAATAAACGCCAAACTTATATATGCTAAAAGTTATTATTCATATAGTTATCGTACGATCAAACTAAAGGATGTCCGCCTTGAAGTTCGACACTAAATTCAGACCAGAATAGCAGTGCGAATCACATCGTCCGCATGACGGTAAGAAGCCTTCGCAGAGAGAGCGGATTGCAGTCACTACATTGCAATTACTTTGTTATTCGTAAGTTATACTCGTATAATCTGAAATAGTTCAGTTAGCATAGTGACATAGTGAGCGTAACCGCGAATGGATCCTCGGGAAGTGTTGGGCATTGTGTTCTATCTAGTTAGGCCGGAGCGTGAAGCTCTTTACTCTTAAGTCTTTATGGAGCAGAACGTAAGCATAGGGACGAAATTACTCATTTACTTTTAAAGTAAGCTTTATTTTGTTTAAAATAATAAAGAAAATATCACAGTAGGGATCTTCAGTTAACTCTTTGAAGGCTGATATGCGTCTAGTTTGTATAAGAACTTCAATTCCTATCTAAAAACGGAGGGTCTATAACCATTCGGAAGCCAAACCCGTGAATGTTGTACAGAGAAGAAATTGATGTTTTTTAAGCGTGTCATATGAAAAGTAAAAATAAAATATGTGAGTAGAATGAAGCTTTATTTTGAGTCTAGTGTTTCATGTAATAACATCGGGGCTTTGAAAAATTAGGTACGAACAAAAGAAGTTTAAAAAGTTATTGAATGTAAAATGTGTGTTGGATTTTCTGTACAACTTTTGTCTAAAACATTTCTCTAATTAAGAATAACTCGGCGAGATTTGTCATAAATGTAGAAAGGTCTTCGTGTAAAGTACTCTTTATCCTTGTCAAATTTTAATTGAATATTTTAGACTAATTTTCAGAAAGTGCTTAAATATCAAATTTGATGAAAATCCGTCCAGTGGAAGCCGAGTCGTTTCGTGTAGAACTGCTGACGAATGATCGGACCTATTAAAGCTAATAGTCGCCTTCCTCAGTCTTGCATATGCGCCCAAAAGAACCCAAAATTAAGCGTACGTTTATAGCAATTCGCATTGTATTAGAATAAGCATATTACAGTCATATGGTATGTGAGGCATGCCCCGTGTTGTACTGTTATCTGTAGCATGCCCGGCTGTATAATATTTTTCCATGTTATCTCATAACAGGTAAGATTTTAAAAAAAATAGGTTCTTTGCACATAAAATATGTCTTGATTTTCACTACAATTTTTGTGCGAAACATTTCTCATTCTAAGAAGAACTGCGCGAGATATTATCACAACTGTACGCAAGTCTTTACTTAAAGTATTCGTTATTCTTGTCATATTTTAATAAAACGTGAGTTTTCTAGCCAGATTTTCAAAAGTACTTGAATATCAAATTTTATAGAAATGTATCTCATGGGAGCCGATTTTATGTGTGTGGACGCAGAGACGGACGAACTGACAGAGAGACGTGACGGAACTAAATGTCGCTTTTTGTAAATTTGTAAACGCACCAAAAAAAAAAACTAACACAATCTAAACATATTTGTTTTAGCTATCCAATATGAAGTAGAATAAGCGGATAACAGTCATTTGTCACATGACCCAGTGTAGTAGAGTACAAATTTATATTCTACGCTTTGTGAAAAACACAATCGAGGATTTGTAGTAATATTTTGCTATATAAATCCAAAATATATTTCATTATATCAAACCGTCTTTCATTAAATGTATTAGGGTTAGGTATACAAACAAGTATCTTGCGATCGTTGATTCTAAAAGTGTGCAGTAAAAATAACCTCCCCTTAGAAGCTTTTTAACTTGCCCCTCTAAACTGTATTTTTTTCGAAATATTATACTCGAAACTTCAGATTTTTAAAAGTTTGTACTTCGTATGCAAGACGGTTAATATATCACATTCATCCAAAAGCCTTGTGTTCAGCAAAAGATCTATCTACTCTTCTAAGAGCGTTGTTGCATTTGGCTTTTTGATTTAAAGTAATGTAACAAATCTAGTTTGCATGAGTGTTGTATGTGCTGTTTTCAAAGAAAATCAGGTAATGTAAAGCTTACATGTAAGGTACAAGCGACATGCCATCAAGATGTGTGTTTTTCGTTACGACCATAAGGGTGAGGCAGTCTCACACTTATCGTCGCGACATCTAATGGACAAATCATCCTTACAGGCAGAAGCTTCGCGAAAATGAGAAGTTAATGTTCCTGTTTCGCTTTATAACAAGAGAAAAGTGAGAATGTAGGGTAGAGGTGAAAAGAAGGAAGAGTGCTAAGGGAGGGTAAATATAGTAGATATAACGTATACATTTAAAAGAAGGGGAAAAAGTGGTTGGGGAGGTAATAAATTTTGTCCACTTGACACGGATTCAAAATGATCCCCTCTTTATTGCTACAAGTTTGGCCCAGAGTTTATGGAGGTTTCTGTAAGCTACAAGGCTATTTAGTCTGTGCCCAGACTAGTGGTGAGGACGACTGTTATTGTGCTGCTTGAACTAGTGATCTACTGAGCTACCTTGTGGTTTGTACAGTCTCTCCGTTTGGACCAGTGATGTTTCAACCAAGTTTGTGCTTACAATGGGCAGCGGTGACTACAGAATTCTGCTTGCTGAGGGTGGTCCAGAAATTGCTGTTAAGTGCTAACTATACTGGTATAGAAATGTAGGTTCACGTGCATTTAGACACAAATATATATGTATATTTTTATTTATTTATTTATTTATGTTTTAATATTTTTTTTCCAAACGCTTATAAAAGAATTTTACAGTAAATGAGTCATGGCAATCTGCAACTGAGTTAATACTGTGTAATAAAATTCACGATTGCGGAAGGCAAATCGTGTACTTTTTATTTGTGTATGTAGCATAATTAACGACGCTGTCAGAAATTCTGATTAAATAGCTTCGAATGTTTCGATGGTAATGAATTGAAAATGTCATGGCAGGTGCTTTTAGTGGCCTAATGTGGTGTACTCTACTAATAAGAGGCTGGAGTAAATGAAGAAATTCACGAGGAAGTCACAGAATAGACAGTGTCTAGGCCAAGATCCGAGCCGAGAATTTTACGAAAAAACTTTCTTTATCGTTGCACCGTGCATTTCGTAGAGTCATTTAATTAGTACACCAACTAATGCACATACATAAAATTTCACATGAAAACACTTAAAATCGCTCCAACATGTTTCAATCCTAAGATCATCTTCAGGGAGCTACACTGCTCCTTGCTAAAGTAACATTTTAAAAACACTCACTGATTAATTTCCTTATATTAACAGGGTGCTGTGACAGCATGTCGTGTGTTCACGACGCACACCCATAGTCAGGCGCATTCTCAGCAACCTACTCTTACACAATACGAAATTCTTAGTTTTGGTATAGCGGTTAAGTTCCGAACTTTGTTCGTAAAGTCATTTAATTAGCTTACCAACTAATACATATAGGTAAAATTTTACATTAAAACAGTTAAAATCGCTCCAACATGTTTCGATCCTAAGATCATCTTCAGGGAGCTACACTGTTCCTTGCTAAAGTCACAAAGCGACTGTCACAACAGCGAACTTGCACCCTGAAGACAGACATAAAAATATTGGCACGAGCCGGAATAACATAGTCGGTGTTGTGACTAGAAGAATGACTTCACGTCCGAGGGATTGAGGTTTGATTCCCGGCAGAAATAAGATTTTTATCTCTTTTCCAAAATTTTCGGAATGACTCTGCCGCCACCCTCACAACCCAAAATTTTTTTTTCTGGAGTACTCACGTCTGCTTCCTAGGAGGTAAAGCGGACGGGGCGTGAATCTAACAAACCTCCTTCATTTAATGACAAGGTTCAGAACAAATGTAACTAACATTTTACCCTCCGATATTACACCTGTGTCTGAACAGGGAAAACATTATCTTTTACTTTTTTTGCCTCCTTTTACTATACAATCAGTCCATTACAAAACTATAAGCACATCTTACCCAGTCGAACCTAAAAATCCTACATCATATCTTTTACTTAAACGTAAATTTCTTTGTCACTCATCTACGAAAATTAAAAATCTTGAATTAGCCTGAACAAGCGCAACTGATAATGAAGATGAAGAAAGTATAATTTCCAGAAATAACTTACGTACTCCAAGAAAGATCTAGTCTATTTTCACCTTTTCCACTACATACCCCACCAATCAGAATGAATTCGAGTCTCTCAGCCTTCGCCACTTTTATTGCTTCAGACGATAAATTTCGTTCTTCAAATTTTATTAAAAGAAGGAAATTTTTCGAAAGTTTTCGAGATCTGTTTCCAGTTACAAAGGAGATCACATCAGTCCAAGCGACTGTCACTAAAATGCATAAGGGAGGTATGGAATACTAACTGACTCTTTCAAATTACGGAAGCCATGTTCATAAACAAGTACAAGTGCATGTATTATTAATAAACGCTTATTGGAATGGCGTTGCAATACACCGTCTAGCCTTGGCCTTGTTTAGGTTGTGGTAAAGATAGTATTATGTGGGTGTGGTATACCGTTTTAAGCTGGGGTAAGTAGGTTAATGGAATCCAAGGTTACTGCAGAGCCACGGCACAGTAAATCGCTTGTGAAAGAAAAGCAATTACTCACACCGAGCCCCACACGACAGAATTTGTCTAATGATGTTCCACAGCACAACATGGGGTCTTTCTCGCTTCCCTTGCAATATTAATGCCTTCTGTACTAATTATGAAGAGTGCTGACCAATAAAACACTACAAATAACACAAAAAAAACTTAGGGAAACTCACGTTATCATTAAATTAAAAAAGAGGGGGAAGAAATATATGTTCACTCTTGAGGGGTTGTTCAGTGACCAAAATGAGAGAGCTAGTAGTGTAGCAGCTGCATTACATAAAGGTGGGTTGGTGTTCTAGGGTTGCCTGTAATAAGCAGTGGAGTCGTACGTGACCTGTGTATGTTGGTATCTCTGCACATATGTGTAAAATGTGTACGCATTGGGGTTGGCAGTTCTAATTACCAACTAATATTTTGTTATGAATTTTAGTGCTCACCTTAGACATTTCATCGTAAGTCAACGAAGCGCCTTAACAAATATTCAAGAGGTTAATAAGAGCTAAGGTGTCTTAAGCCTATGCCTATTACTAGGAGTTATAAAGTAACACTGAATTTGTATTACAGACAGGAAGCCAAGTCGTGTCTTTTGTTCTGGCGCATGTCGAGATGTGTTTGTGGATTACAGATTCTCGCGTGTGTGACGTAAGTTATTATATTTCCATCAGTGTTTGTATCCCGGTGTCTTTTGTTTAGTTTTTTTAGTTTTATGGAAGAGATTAATTTTTTTGCAGTGTTCACTATAAGAAAGTTGTTGAACAGGAGGTTTGAAATAATGGCTTCCTCGGAAGGTATACTTGGCATGATGGTAAATCCTTTGAGATTTCATCTACACCCTTTCCCTGGCGTAATTCAAATGCTATGAAGATATTCCACCCAGGATATTCTGCTTCCAAAACTCATCCATAAAAATCCCCGCAGAGAAGTAAGTGACTTTCGTTTATTGGGTATTTACAGTTCTGCATATTGTAACAAAATATTTTATTATTTTCAGGGTTCAATGTAAGAAGCTCTTTAAAATGAAATATAATAAATAATTTCAGCTTCAGTGTAAAATACTCTATGCACTATTTAAACATTTTTTGCTGTAAGCCGATCTTGAAATTTTCTTTCTTTCTTTCTTTCTTCCTTTCTTTCTTTCTTCCTTTCTTTCTTTCTTCCTTTCTTTCTTATTCTGATCGTTTCTACCTAGTCACTGTAGGTGTAGATTGTTACTGTTGCATGTGTTCACACTCAATGACACACACACACACACACACACACTCACACTCACACACATACACACACACAAAAACACACACACACACACTCACACACATATACACACACACACTCACACACACACACACACACACACACACACACACACTCGGTAGAATTCCTCTGGACGAGGTATCGTCAATACCTTGAAATTTTCTTTCATGTAATAAAGTCAGCTATTGATAAATATTTGTTGATTTGTTATTAAAATAATTAGTTTTTACAAACCAAATTTAAGGCTTCGGAACGATACCTAATTGGAGGATCTGACACTTTCGATCTTGCAAGCATTGAATTATTTTTATTAGTTAGCAATCTCAAAGCAAGCAATATGAATCTTCAGTTTCATTCTAGTTCTCAAAGAATTCACGTATTACAACAAGCACATTGTTATTAACTTAATAATTATTGTATTTACAGATGGTCTGTCATGTCGAGGTAATTTAATTTAAATATAACCCAAAATAGGTGCGAAAGGTGTGTGCGTAATGAACACGTGAGGATATTCCATAGATAATTTTGCGAATGTTGTGGAATATTAATATGGAGTATGTATAGTCATATATACTGTACAGGCAGGTTCGGTGTACATTTTACTGCTTATATTTATTATTTATTAGCCGACCAAAATAAGATAAAAACTCACAAAAAGACTACTTCGAAGACCTCGGCATAGATTGATAATAATATTAAGATGGATGCAAATGAAATACGAGGCGTGTGTAGACTGGATTCGTTTGGTTCACGAAAGGGACTATGAGGGTAATGCTCTGTCCATGTTCCTCATTATATGGGTATTTCTAAACTAGCTAAGCAACTAGCCGTATACTGCTGAGACACTTCCATGCAGTTAGCAAGAGATAACCAACTAGCCCGAATTTTTGTAGACTTCAGAGATGCTACAATTTCATGGTCTGTTACTACAGCGATCACTGAAATACTTTGAAGTTCGTAAATTAATAATATTTTGGACGCATATGTTCTCCATATATGCCTGAATGCTTATTGAATTTAACGTTAAAACTGTGCTGTACAGACGTTACTCCATAAATAGCATAGCACCCACGATGTGGTAAGAACACACGTGCGACTCAACACCGGTATGTCCATGCTGACCACGACGGCAGGGCCTTCGCCACGTCCCGTGAGAACGATTGTGCTCCGTCCGACAATGATAGCTGCAGACGCTGTAAAAAATAACGCTCGACCTTTGTAACTGTTCACAATTCAGATTTCATCTTTATATTTTTGTATCACATAAAAAGAATAAAAACTTTTAATAAAATTAACCCATTACAGGCAGAAAAGTCAAAGAAAACACTCCGTTTGTGATGTTCCCCTAATTTCAGAGAGAGCATCACTTTGTCGGAAATTCGCCAGGCTTCGTCTCCTTGTACTTCAGTTAAGAGGGACTTCAAAGTTGAAGACGCGTTTGGAACTTTGGTGGAATAATACTAACAAGGGAAAACAAGGGAATAAAACCTGTCCCCACTCTGTCCTCCACAAATCCCACATTGTCTCGAGATCTATACCGAACCCATGCGGCAAAAGCTAGCAATTAACTGCCTGAGGATTGAACCTTATATAAACTACGTATAAAAGCCAGTGCCTACCTCAAAAAACAAAATATTTTTCCGTTATAAATGCGAAATGCTTAATACTTATTAAGGGAATAATTGAATTTAAGCTGGCGAATCGAATATAAAAAGTATATTGTATAGACAAAATAAAGAATTTTTTAATTGTTAGGGTATGTGATGTGTATTTTAACCACTGGTGTTAAAAATTAAATAATTTTCAATTAGGTGACTGCCTTTTAAAATTAAAAAGAAAACATGATAACATGTGAATTACAAAACTACATTATTTTACTCCCCACAAACACTTTCGATTACATAAATTTATAAAAAAAAGTAGTTGAATTTATCCGTACAAATAAAAAGTCTCGCAATAGAGTGTTTCCGGTTGAGACCCGAAAGCAGCTTTGAAACAAATAGTCATTCGAACTTTACTAAATAGAGGAAGGTAGTGATTTTCATACTGAAATGGAGGTTTCTTATTTGACATATTTATTGTTACGTAAACAACGGCCAACTACACACTAAGAGTTTCAAAATATGCCACGAAAATTCTATGTGATCCATAGTCTGCACAGTAATCGAACATATGTGTCTATAACAGTAGTACCAGCAAATGCACACAAATATATTGAAGTTAGTTTTTATCCGCACATAGTGTGGGTATAAACTAACTTCAATATATTTGTATGCGTTTGTTGGTACTACTGTTGTGTATAAGTTACGAAAAATTGTGCTTCAGTTTTATTGGCTATCCCATCATTTTCATACTTCCTTGTAGTTGGAGGAAAGTGCCGCTAGGTTTCACTCTGTTTGCACTTCCTGTCTGATTTAAAAGACAGTACTTTCTGCGCATGTCTGTTAAGCGAATAAGCCTACGCGTTAGGATTTCGAGGCTGCATACAAGCCTGTAACCTTTGTCCGACCTTTAATTTTTCGTTCATCTTACTTATACCGTGCGGATGTCTCTTAATAAAACGTAGTGATTATAGGAGAGTTTACAATAAAACTGAAATATCTTTATTAAAATCGATGTGCAGCACAGTACCGACCCGTACATGTCAGAGCTGCGTAATGTGCGTAGAATTGTAGTGACTTTGTTATTTGGGTGTCTCACAGTGGTGTTCTCGGAGATACAAGACTGAATGTTACAGAGTGCAGACTGGTAAAAAGATACGGAAATTTCAAAATGTCTAATTCTATTCGAAACGTAGGTAACGATTTGCCAGTCGGCACAGTGTGATATCGCAGAAGGCTTAATTCCTCCTTTCTAATGATGGTCATCATTTCTTTTGTTTGTATAGTCTTATAGTTATGTGAACAAGTAGGCCTATGATGTACTTCAAATATTAGTTTATCCTTTTGACGCCTAATGTCAACTATAGTGGTCGTACCGCACCGCTAACCTCTAAAGTTGCATTTTATATATTTATTCAACAAATATAAGTACTGAATATTTTAAACATGGTATATAATCTCCT
>Ga0131853_10025814_pt1 | contig 10577 bp, 6 predicted proteins | sample TergutLab28metaG_FD_92764 | JGI IMG/M metagenome (GOLD analysis project Ga0131853, IMG submission 92764) | Labiotermes labralis P1 segment gut microbial communities from Petit-Saut dam, French Guiana - Lab288 P1 (version 2) (version 2) | ecosystem: Host-associated > Arthropoda: Insects >... | reverse complement strand
TAAAAGCCGGGCCCTTTAAATTCCGAAGCTTCTCCTTTTCCCATTTTCTCCCCTCTTGTGGTTCCCCCCCCCCCCCCCCTGCCCCATGTCATCCTCACCACCTATTCTCCAATACCCTCAACCTGTGTTCCCCCCTCAATGTAAGAGACCAAGTTTCACACACACACACACACACATATATATATATAAAAAACAATGGGCAAAATTGTAGTTCCGTGTATCTTAATCCTTATATTTTTGGAAAATGAACAGGAAGACAAAGGACTCTGGACTGAATGGTAGCAGCAGGCTTACTGATGAAGCTAGTACAATGTACCTATGTCACCTCGCTAACACAGGTGTAAGGATTGCATGTTATAGAAGCCAGTCACCAAATGTAAGCTATACTGGAGTGTGGTAAGGTAAGGTAAGGTAAGCTGGTTACAGTGCTGACAGGAGGAGAGCAAGTGGTGTTCTGTTTACACTATACTAAGATGTTGTGCTTTTGGAACATGGCAGATATCAGTGCTTAGGAGGAGCCTGCTGCTGCAATCATTCTTTCCCATGGTAGCTCAGTGAATATAGTGACTTGAGCAGTGTTCAGTTAATAATGGGCCTACATCTTTATTCAGATCAGCTCTGAGGTCTGCCCAGGGTCCTTTCAATTAGGGTCCAAACCTAACTGCTCATGTCTGTGTAATGCAGAGATTGAGAATGTGTGGAGCTATACAGCTGCTCCCCCCATACATCTTAAGTCATAATGCTAATAAATCACAGGGGCTTTTTCATACTCATGTATGTTGTGCATTGTGTCTCCCATGGCTCCAGTAATCCACATTTTTAATTCATTCACATTTCTTGATAAGATGTTAGTAACACTTTACCTTTGGCAAAGCCTCACCAAACAGCCTGTTTGTCACTGGAATTGTTTAACTTTCTGGTCTGACCAAAAAGCAGCCCCCACATTATCCCATTACTGACACTGCTCATGTAAATGGAAAAATTACTACATTTGTATATCTTACAGTAGCATGTAATTTGTTTATATATATTAACATTAGCTCTTTAAATGACTGTGGTTACTGTATGTACTGCCTACTGTAACAATAAGTATGTCTGTATTTTGCCCGCCCAAAGAGTGTATGTAGGGACGTGTATAATTCTCACAACCATGGGTGATTATTTCCCTGAAGAGCTACAACTGTCTGTGTGGTGGGGGCACACTGTGCTTAGTGCCTTCTGTGGGGTCAGGACTGATTTTTTTTAAATTATTTAGGTGATGTTTATTTAGATAAACTGCTTGGTTCAGAGGATTAAACTGTTAATGTGATACTGGAAGATGTAGAGTGGTTACTTTGTTCTGACACTTCATGTCAAATTAAGCATTCGTGGAAGAGAACTGCAAATGTATTATTAGATTAAGATAATTATAGTGTTTGAAATTACACTTTAATGTGTTCCTATATATATATATATATATGAGAATATAAACTTAAATTAAACTTAAAGGTGTGCCATGTATGAGAACCTGAGTGTATCAATTTTTACACTGTACATAATGGTGTATCATATTGAGGTACAGTTTATTACTTTTATAATTTAAGATGCTCAAAATAAACACATCTGTATATAAGCAACAGACAAATATACTACTTCTTGCCACAGATAAGGTTGCTCTCCTTGTAAGTCTCAGATCACACAGCAGCTATCACTTTAATCAAAAAATAACTATGAAATTAACAGTTTAAAGTTTTCTTGTAATTAAAGCAGAGATTGTGAGTGAGGATTCACACTGCACACAAATGTATGCTGCAATATTTGCACAATTCTATAACAGCCCTAAGTACATACTGACAAGAGTATGAATTAAATTTTGTAAAAGGGTGAGAAAGTCTTCTGGGGCGTGACACACAGTTGTCAGTTGAGTGGTGCCTGGTGTTTCAAAGATGACTGGTCCAGGAGTTTGCAATGAAACAAGTGCAACAACTGTTGTGTCTTGAAGTGTGCTGTGTGGGGATGATGTGTTGTGCTGAAGAATCACACTTCATGACACATAATTTGTGCTAATCACTAAACAGCACTTTGGAAATTGCTGATTCCACAGCGAGGAAGTGGAAGTGTCTGCTCATGAATGGTTTTGCATGAAAGAGCCAAATTTATACCTTGACAGAGTTTTTAAACTTGTTTCAAAATGAGATGAATGTGTCAGTGCATTTGAGAATCGAGGTAAAAATAATGACACATCGGCAGAATAAATAAGCTACATTTAACACTGTAATGACTTTGCATTTAACTCTGTGGTCTAGCGAACTGTACTTACTGAACAACATATTTCCAGCTGTTATTCTGACATGTCTAGTATATGTAATGTTGAGTGTTTTATTTTGTGCGTTGCCTTTACTCTCTCGAGAAGACTGACATAACTTTGCTGTGTTGTCATTTATCATAAAACAAGTAAATTAATATGAAGTGTTCACATTCAGGAAAGATTTGAAAATATGCGTGTGCATGCACACGCACAGTTCAAGAGAACCACTCATCTACTACTCCTTAATGATGTGGATTGGATTTAGCTGACTCAGGACATGTTCCACATGTTGACTTTTGGTGAACATTGTAGATGAAGTAAGATTGCATTCTCCTGGGACATGACATGACATCATGTAATTTCAGAGGATTCTACTGTCTACAGGTTCATGATAGGAGGCAGTACAAGGTTTCTCTGAAATTCTGATAGCTGTCTGCCAGCACACAGTGCGACTTGTCAGACATCCTGCTGTAATATCCAGTTACAAGAACCTAAACAGGAAGCCAGGGCTCACAGTGGGCTGTAGCTCTCATCATCTTTATTGTTGTTGTTGTTGTTGTATTCAGTAGTCACAATTTATGCTACAGGTAATGCTATTTCCCATGACAAGCATTTTGTAATTTTACATTAGCACTTTCTGCAGTATGTGTGCAGTGCCCAATATGGCTGTTTTTTGTAATTCCTTCATTTCGTGCTTTCCCGGTATGTTGCTCAGGTATTGTCTGAGCAACATACCGCGTTCCAGTCAACCCTATGATTACCAGCATCACGTTTGCTTTCACATTCCACATCAGCTGAATTCTTATTATGAGGTTTTAATATTTTAAGATCCTCTCAGAATCCAAACAGCTCACAGCAGATTCCATACATGGAGTTGACCATCAGCTTTACAGGATTGGGCACCATGGACTTAGAGAGGAAGGCTTATATGCTGGTATTATAGTGGATTTCACTCATCAACTTTTCAGCTTAACAACCAGCAATTCTGCCACCCAGATTTAGGCATGCCTTATGTGGGGACCATGTCCATCTGTTTTTGTGTAGCCTACTGTCAGCAACTAAACCATGTATCAAATTCAAATGACGTGTGGTATTGGAGATTTTGAGCAACTGTGACTGCTGTATAAATTGGCTAAATGACAGCTGTACTTTACTGAAGGGTGTAAATGAATGTCAACCTGTACTTGACACATTTTTCAAGTAATTTGAGTTAGCATGAAAAACCATACTTTTCTAATGGGCATAAATAGTTACATTTATGCGTCTACCATGAAAATGACATTTTGCAAATAAAGAATGCCTTGCTGAAGCCTGTATACTGTGTCATGGAATGCACGACTAGCAGGCTTGTGACATTACAGTGATACCTCGGCTAATGAGTGACCCCACTAACAAAAATTTTTTCACTGTTTTTCAGACTCGGCTAACAAATGTTTTAGTGGATGCGCGCGCTAACATAAAGCAGCAAACATTAACGGTCGGGCCATTCCAGGAGCTTATCTTTTCCGTCTGTATGTGTGTTTCAGCTAACGAATGTGATTCCAGAACGAATTCTCTTCGTTAGCCAAGGTATCACTGTGTTTCCATTATTTTTCATGCTCTTCTCGGTGATATATGAACCCTTTACTCAGAACTAAATCTGCAGGATTGTGATAGGTGTGCATTATTAATCTGCCGACACATATACTGGACATTTGGATGCTGTGTCTGCATCTGTCAGCATGTAAAAGTATTAAAACTGTGCTGCTGGTCCCCTTAAATGTTAGGGCAATAGAGATGAACTTCAATCTGACCATCACTTGCACTAGTGACACTTGCTTATATAAGATCCAAGAAATGCCAAGTTCAGTACATAACGGTATGACATTCTGTATAAACAGTACTATACACTTACCAACCGAAGTTCTTAATCACATTTGTCATATGCCTCTTTTAACAGAGAACAATAATAATACTTTATTTACCTGAATGCAAGATCACTCTAATAAAAGACGACCCCCAGATGAATACGTCTGCCATGGAAAATGTATTTGTCCAAATCTAAAACGACCCCCAGAAATGTCTGCCAAGAAAAATAATTTACTACTAATTGTATACACTCAATACACACAGCATGTCACATTCTATCTGCCTCTACCAACCACTGTCACTGTCTCCATCTTCACAGTCAGTGCTTTCATCTTTCTCACACTCACTCCTAACATTCCCATCCTCTTGACTGCCATTCCACAACATATCATCATCAGTCCCATCCATTGTATTGGATATAGCACTTCTTTAAACCCTGCACTGTCACTCCTGGAGAGCTGTGCAGTTATAATCCACAGTGACTAAATAATACATTTATATTGCTTGGTTTATAAAATGACTTGAACCCATAAAATTCACAATTTTCTCCATAGATGGTATTAATGATGTTAATTTTAAATATGTATGTTCTTGGCAGTTTGAATTCATGGCTCTTTTATGGTTTTTAATTTGTGGATTGGTCCAGGTTTTATTTTTGAGCTGTGTAGTTAATTTTTAATTTTTCAACAGCCATTTTCCTGTTACTACCCTTGGACTAGATCTGTTCTCAGGTGCATATCTTAAAAAGTTACTGTCCCTGTGGTGCGCAGTGATTGAGAATAGCTCAATCTATGGGGTACACCAGGTTAAGTGCTTCTTTGCCTGAAAACAGGAACAGAGCCAGCTTCTGAAATGGCATGCTGCTTTAGAAAATTGGACAGTGGACAAAGTAAAAAAAAAAGCTGTCAGTTTTCATTAGTCGTGCTGTCTTCTCTCTTTTGGATTTCTTGACATTTGAAGATGGGGCTGATGGGTTGTCACCCAATGTTGATAAGGAATTGTCAATTGACACTGCATAATATCACAGAATTGCACAGATCTCAAATGACAATTTGGTGATGCAGGCCTTGCTTTGGCTCCACATGGTCTGGTTAAGTGCAATCCAGTTTGGTGCGGTTCAGTTCGGTGCTTCATACTCCAATTTAAGATGACTGCACATATTTAAGTGCCAAATGTAAGGAAAAAACCTCATCTTGCATTCAATTTAATGCAGTAATGACTTATGGCACTGATAGTTAATAAATATAAATATGTGATGTCAGCAAGCTGTGTAGTAGAGCACAGCACAGCACAGTATAGCACAACACAGCACAGTATAGCACAGCACAGTACAGATTTTAGATACAGGTTTACAAAAAAGAGAGGTTCAGTAATAGATAATTTTAACAAGTGTGACACACAAGAACTGAAGAATTACAACCAAATGTGAATAAGCAGTGCAGACAGAAAGGCAGAAGCAAGACAGCCACTGTACTTGGATCCAAGTAGGCACACACATGTAATCATCTTAAATACTTTTAATATTTCCTATCTTGTTGTATGTTTTAAACAATTCATATTACATGATTAGTATTGGAAGATAATTGTTCAACATAATATACTGTGATGCTGGCACCGGTTTAGTGAAAACTAAAATGTGTTGTTAGGTCTGTGACGGTGTTGCTGAGTGTACCATTTGTATGCCAAATATAGAAGTTACATGGAATGTTGAATTATAAGTTCTTGCACTATACTTCTGTCTTCTATCAGTCATGCTGCCAGCAGAATGTACATGTCTTGTCTTTCTAGCCTATCTAATATGCATCCTTCAGCAAACATTGTGTGTCTCCTCAAGCTGCACATTAGCAGTAATCATCCAGCCAGAGGATTTGCGTGTATCGTGATGCTGTTAATTCGAGTGTCAGTTAATGGCTTGTAGTTCTTTGGATTCACAGGAAGCTTCTCCAGTTCATCAAGAGTATCAGAGCCATCAATTACCCTGCAAAAATTGATCTGTTTAGAGACAGTAAGCAGAACTAGATCAGACTGCAGTCTTCCAGGATGTGACGGTGACAGATGGTCACCAATGTTCCTGCCCACAATATCAGGGCAGCAGTTTCTTCTGGAATATTGGTAACCAAGTGCAAGACTGTGTGATGTTTCAAAGGATCATAATACCTTCACTTTCAGGATCATGAAGTGGAAATGTTCTTGGACTATGCTTTGAAAAGATGGAAAGTACTCTCCCACTGACACGGTGTCACATCACAGAAAACTTCAATCCCAAGCAGTATATATGTTCACTGCTGTGAGAATATGAAATCTCACGTACAGTTAGTGTAAGCAAATCAACTGATATATGTATTCTGAACAACATGTATCTTCTGCATACATATAATGAGTTAAGAAATGAGGACTCAGGGTACTTCAGTTTGTGATGATGCATTGTTGGGTGAGTAGTTGCCAGTGTTTCAAAGGATCACATTGCTAGAAGTCTGAGACTGCTTGACTCTGCAGATCTAGACACTATGATGCTGCAAAATGCTCACCCAACAATACAGTTTAATATTCCAGGCAATGGAATTCACAGCAACACGGCTGTGAAAATGTGAAAAGTGATAAGAACTGCCAATATAGTTTTTTCTTATAATAAATGCCAACGAGATGAACTGTTTCTCAACTTTATTTTGGTAAAGAACTCTACATGTTTCAGACAGATTTACTGTCCATCATCAGGAGTCTTAATACTGTATTCACAGCAATAGGTATCTGTCATACTAGTTATGTTGACTGTCTGCTAACAAGGTCAGGATGGAACTCCAGTTCCATCCTGACCTCGGTAGCAGACAGATACCTATTGCTGTGAATACAGTATTAAGACTCATGATGATGGACAGTAAATCTGTCTGAAACATGTAGAGTTCTTTACCAAAATAAAGTTGAGAAATATTGCATCTTGTTGGCTTTTATTATAAGAATAGAACACGATGCACGGTCCTCTGAATGTCAAATGTGCCAATATAACATAATAATTGTGGTCCACTTGCACCCTTTTGTTCAGTTGTCTTGGAACAGATGTACGGTGCATAAAATGTTGGCACTACAAGTTTCATTTCAAGCATGTATGCAGAAGTTAAGCTCAAGATGAGTGCTGAATCTGTAAAAACCTTGTTATAAACTGCCTGTTACTTTTATACAGTTTTAACCAAAACTGCAATATGTCAACAAATTTTATCAAAATTGCCCCAGTATCAAACTTCATGTAAAGCGACTCAATGGTTCTCAAATTTTTTCATGTGCAGGGATGAATGGACAAGGTGATATTAATGGGCACTTTACAGTGGGTGCGAACACACCTAAAAATCAAACTAATACATACTTCCCAAATACAGTGTACTTTAGATCCAGATGTGGCTGAGGTGCATATGTTATAAAAAACTGACTCGCATTACTGTTTGCTCCACTATTTGCCATGGACACCATGCCCCGTGCATTATGCTGGAAAAAGAAGAGATGGTTCCTATGTAAGTTGTGTACATGCTGTCACATTAAGGGAGGAACACATTGATGGTAGTTGGGAACACAGAACTGAGGAGAATATTTGGGTGCAAGATGAAGTGACAGGAAGCTAGAGAAAACTGCATAATGAGGAGCATCAATATTTGTATTGTTAATGAACATAATTAGGATGATGAAATCAAGGACACTTAAATATTGATTTTTTCGAAACTATGCAATGTAAATGGAAAGTTAGTGAGGTACTGTACTGTACTGTACTGTACTGTACCGTACCGTACTGTACTTTTTTTTTTATTATGTACGAAATGCCAATTTACAATCTACTCCATAAGAGGAGCAATAAGTAAATGTGCTAGAAGTGGTAGCATGAAGAGAGAAGTCATCCATCAATGACACTCCGTTGAAAACCCAGAAGTAGATGATACAGGACAGATTAATCTTCCACTGTAATGTGGGATAGATCAGTCGGCCACTGTCTTTTCAATCTTCGTACAATGGTGAGTGGAATGGTCATTGCAGTGATGACAGCATTGTGATGGCCTGCTAGCCGTTGGTGGTAGAGGAAGGATAACCTGCTGATCTCCGTAGCGATAAATGGAATGTGCAAATCATTGTGTATGGTAGAATTAGAGACGTACCACGGCATGTTGGTTATGGACCGCAGAATTTTTGACTGCAGCCGTTAGATGATTTGTGTATGGGACAGCTTCACACAGCCCCAGAGTTGTATACCATACATCCATACAGGTTTGAGCATGCATTTGTACAAGAGAAGTTTGTTTTCAAGAGAAAGCTTTGATCTTCGTCCCAATAGCCAATACATGCCTCACAATTTTTAGATTTAAGTGGCGACACTTCGTTTTGATATGTGTGCACCAGGTTTGTCCATTAGTTGGTGAGTTTTGCTATAACAGTAATAATCATGTTTAGGATCATGCCGTTCTGTTGTATCAATTGGCTGAACATTGTTTTAAATTCGTTAAGGAAGATGGACAGCTGTTCTGTCGTGTTGATCGGCTGCTGGTGGTATGTGACAATATGGGAATATGAAGAAGATGGAGGTTCGGGCGCTGGAAAGGGGTGCAGGTTGCAAGGTAAAGGGGGGAATTGAATGGTATCGTTGATGGTGACTGGAGTAATAGAAGTCCAAACAGCGGTTTGATGTATTGGGTGATGGGTTTTACCCCGTGCTTGCTGTAAATTTTTGTATATAATACAGCCTTTGTAACTTGCTGGGTGTTCCCCACCACATAGGGCACACGTGGCTGGAGCTGCTGGGTCTTTTGTGCACAAGGTCGTATTGTGTTCGCCCCCACACTTAACGCAGACATACGGTCGGGAGCAGTAGCTTTTGGTGTGCCCATAAAATCGGCACCTAGTGCACTGAACGGTATGATTTTTCTTCCATGACGCTTCAACAATGATCTTCATATTGCATAGGAATTTAAGGTCGTATATGCTCTTGTTGTTGTTGTTGTGGGGTTCCAGATCTACAAAGTAGAGATGCAAGGATTCCTTCATTACATGGTGGCGGATGTTAAGAACATTACGAACTTTATGTCCAAGTATCTCAAGTTCGGCTTGGATTTCATTTGGAGGAATAGAGTGATGCAAGTTTCGTAGAACCACCCTATAGGCTCTCTCTTCCCTAACCTGATAGGTATGATGTACTATTTTGTTGTCTTGGAGTCATTTGATTAGTCTCAGATAGGAGTCGGATGTGTTGACGTTGATTTTTACTGTTCCATTTGGGAGAGCTTTACAATAGTATTGGTCTTCCTCCAAGGTTTCAGTAAGGTATTTCACCATGTCACGATAATTTATAACACTGTATACATATATCAGGCGCAGTTTTTGTACACGCAGCTGTGTGGCGTGTTCACTGCTTGTAGTTTCGTGAGGAACAGAAGCAGGAGTTTGGATGTCATCGTCTGAGAGATGCGAGAGTTCTTCAAATTGGTTTCGTGAGTTGAATGGGGACTGGTGCCCTCATGTAGCAGTCTCCATTGGGAGATGTGTTCGCTTCCTCTTCTTGACGGTCTGCCAAGGATGGGTTGTAGGGGTTTCGGGCTCAATTACTGGGTGCTCTAGTAACTGGTGAGCGTTGTGTGTATATTGCGTGTGGTGTCGAGTAGGTGATGAACGTGTTATGGGTGGAGCTCGCAGGCATGTGGATGACTGTAAATGCATCACACTGCAACTAACCTGCGGAAGTGAAAGCGAAGTAGCTAAACTTGAGAACGGATGTGGCACACTTTGATGCTGCGATGATGGAAGTTGTTGTGACATTTTTTGATGTTGATTTCCTGGAATTGCTGTATGTTGAGACGATTGATAGTTTATTGAAGGATCAGTCAGACGATATAGATTCTAAATACTGCTATGGTAGAGGTTATGCGGTGCACTGTTTACGTACTATGGAGTGAGCAAGAAACACATCTCCACAGCACGAGAGGCACGGCGAGACTGTACCGTACTTAAAACATAAAATTTAAATGGATTCTGTATGACAAAAAGACAGGTGACACAACACTCAGTAACATTCACAGCAGCACAATTATATAACATTTAATTATGTTTATTAACACCTTGCCAACCGGATGATCTTTTAATTAAATACCCCCAGTTGCCGGACGTTTTAAACGCTTTGAATTTTCAACCCTATAACACATGCTTACTTACAGTTTGACACTGTAGATTACGCTTTTGAACCCCAGACTGCAGAAACTGCATGTAGACAGTCTGGTAGTTCAGCACCAAATGGTATTTCTCAAAACAAGACAATTTGTGAAGCGGAACAACACAGAATTTACAACTATCCAGTGTCACTTTGCTCCTTATGTGCAGCACACACTGTACACTGTATCTAGTGTCACTTCGCTCCTTATGTGCAGCACACACTGTACACTGTATCCAGTGTCACTTCGCTCCTTATGTGCAGCAC
>Ga0131853_10025813_pt1 | contig 10577 bp, 8 predicted proteins | sample TergutLab28metaG_FD_92764 | JGI IMG/M metagenome (GOLD analysis project Ga0131853, IMG submission 92764) | Labiotermes labralis P1 segment gut microbial communities from Petit-Saut dam, French Guiana - Lab288 P1 (version 2) (version 2) | ecosystem: Host-associated > Arthropoda: Insects >... | reverse complement strand
TAATCCGAAAAGTTTGTGAGGTTGTCCAAATCCTGTAATTCGATGCCATCGCCCGACGTCGTAACACGCATTGGCGGCGACACGGACGGGTTTATCTCTCCGCTGAATCTGCCATCCAAGCCCGGATGAATCAGTTGGTACGTCGTGGGATTGTGCCAAACAATCGTCCCCCCCGTGTTGGTTCTCACATACGGAACGGCGACTCCGATGTCCCGCCACACAGTGCCCGGTGCGCTGCCGGTTGTCGCAATGTTGGCTCCGAAATTGTATGATTTACTTCTCGGAGCGGGTGTGTCGGAGGGATGTCGTGGTGGCATGCTGAACTCGTTGTAAGCGTTGGGACCGCCGCCCGAACTTCCCCGGAAATATACAATCGGGAGAATCGTGGTGCCCAATCTGGTTCCTATGCAAAAACTGATAGAAACTCTCGCACCACCTGAAGAAGCGTCGAAAAAGAATACATTCTTGTTGACTTCCAAATCCGCAAAAACTTTCCTATCCGGTGTGCCTATCACAACACTGTTCTGATTAAAACCGCTTGTCGCACCTGTGTTGATATTACCATCCGCATCACGTCCGAATGGTGCTTCGGGGTCGGCTGAAAAACCCTCAAAACGTCCTTCTTGATTGGGAAAACCGCCAAGCCAAATCGCAAGTGCTGAAATGTCTGCCGCTGGGATGGCAAAGTTGAAATCTGTCGTAGCCGGAACCCCGCCTGTCCACTCTCTCATTATACCCGGGGAATAAATGGCGTTATTGCGAAAAACGAGGGACATTGCACGGCGAATGTGCGAAGCGTGTGAACGATCATCGCCTCCCACCTGCTGGAAATTAAACCGAGGCCACCGTTTTCTAACGTGCCTCACGATAGCAGCATCGTCGAAGAAGTCCGGCGGATATTCTCCGAATTCGGCTCGATAAAGTTCGAGAGCCCTAGCAATATGGCTCATTTGCGTGGCGATAGCAGTTCGCTGACTGGCACGCATCGCCCCAGCCACTGCCACTGTTACCAATGCCGCCAGTATGCCGATAATGACAATCACCACCAACAATTCGACCAACGTAAAAGCACGTTTCGTATTCATCGTTTGCCTCGTTACGATATTACCACCTCTCCCCCATTCTACCATGAAAAGAGGGGAATTGTAACCCAAAACTATCGGAATTCGGATATTTTTGGTTTTTGCCCGAAAAAATGTTGACTTGCTTCCATAATAACGCGAAGAGAGCCGGGGACTGTGTCCTCGGAAACTACCACGCAATCACCGCATCAACCGGAAAATGATCGGTCGGAAAGCGACCTTCGCGTTGTGCACGAATGATCTCCGCCGAAAGCGTTGTTAGACTCGGCGAAACAAAAACGTAGTCAATCTTTTCACTGCCCGGTGGTCTGGAACCAAAAAAGTTGAAGGTTCCAACGTCTGTTGCATCGGGATGCACTTCACGAAAAGTATTTACCAATTTGTACGGCGGTGTCCATGTTTGACCATCGAGCGTTATCGGGTCTCCCAGAAAATGTCGAACAGATACACTTTGTTCGCCGCTGTTGATGTCGCCCATCACAATAACAGGAGCATCTTGATTTTGTCGATTGGCAACTCTTTCCATAATTTGCCTTGCTCCGCGTTGTCTGGAATTTTCGCTTCGATGATCGAAATGGGTGTTGTAGACGTAAATGCTTCGTCCCGTCGGCTGACCGTCGTTGAGTTCATGGAAAAGGGCAAACACAACGGTACGCGGGCAACCTGCGGTGGGATCCGTTTTCGAGCCGGGAACATCCGGCGTGTCGGAAAGCCAAACCGTCCCTTGATACGTTTCGTCAATCTTCCAACGGTCTTTTTTGTAGTAAAGCATCATTGCTTCGCCGTGTTCTGGCGTGGCTTCCCGTGACCTACCGATGAATCCGTGCCCCGGTAGCCTCGCGGCAATGAACGAGGGTTGATCCAGTTCAGGATCAGGATGCACAAGGGTTTCTTGTGTACCGATGAAATCGTAATTTCCTTCGACGACGATTTCCATCATAAAGTCTCGACGGTTCTCCCAACGATTTACACCGTCATTGGCAGTCGAATACCGAACGTTGATCGAAAGGACGCGGATCGGCTCGCTTGCAAAAAGGGAGACGTTTGCAAAGAAGGAAGAGAGGATAAACAACGAAACAGCGAGCAAACAGAACAATCTCATGGCGGTACTCCTTTGAGGGTCAATGGCTTTGGTATTGTACACGAGGGTAACGCATCTTGCAACACAAAAGAGAGCCGGGGACTGCGTTCTCGGCATTCAGAGTAAACTCTCCAACAGCAACCGCATTTTACGAAGTTCGGCAGATTGATCAACGCCCGGCAGTGGTGCGAGATCAACACACAATGCCCGTCTGTATTCTACTTTATTCAGTTGCACCACAAGCCGACCGAATTCAACGACTCCCTGACCGATCCGTGTCTGGAAGTTTTTGGGGGTCGTATCCCGAAGCCGAACATGATAAATGTACGGCAGAATGGACTCGAAATCCTTCGGTTTTGCCAGATTGTAGATGTAGTGGCTCGGATCAAGCGTTACGCCCAGCCCTTTGACGTGCTTGCAAAGGCTTACGACCGTTTCTGGTGTTTCCGTGATGCGTCCTGCCTCGGTGGCAACTCCTATGACGACTCCGTGATACACGCCGATTTTAACCAATTCTCGAAGTCGGTCTATTTCTTCATTGAAGGGAGTACCGGGAACAGCGGCGCGGACTGTCATGACAACGATTTTGCAGTCTTTTGCCAGTCGGCACGCAAGGGTGAAGTTATCGAGGTATTTTGCGTCTTCCGGTTCGACATCGAAAAACACCGAGATGGGCACGATCCGCCTCGAACTGCGGCGAAGTTGCACGATGGCATCGTGGCGTTCGGCGATTTCTGAGGGCAAAATTGTCCCTTGTTCGCCGATCACCAATTCTGTATTCGAGTATTCCAAATCCACCAGGCGGTCGAAAATGTCCACCAATGGCTCATCGGGAATACAGGATGTCGAAGCAGCAACGAACAAGGAATAATCCTCCTGACAGTAAAAATGACAGTACACCCCCATTCTAGCGTTATCCCTCTTTTTTTTCAAGCGGGGCATAGGGAGTTTGATACCTATTGATATTGTACGCTATTTTCGTAAAATGGTGGGCGTAGGGCTGGGATTTTTCTGAAATCCCTACTTCCGCCATTTGTATTAACCTTTACCCCGCTGAAAAAATTATGACAGAACCCACCGCTTCTCCGCCGCAAAGTTGCCAACCTATCCCTTGGATCGGATATGCGTTTTTCGTGATCGTTCTCATTGGAACCTTTGTGCTCGGCATGTTGGCTGTTTCCGTTGCCGAAAGAAGAGCACAGCACGTTACCCGCAATTTCGTCCACGAGATCGGACCAGCAGAAATGGATGCCTCCGTCTGGGGACGCAATTTCCCGCGTCAGTACGAATCTTGGAGGGCAACGCAACTAGAAACTCCTGCCACAAAGTATGGCGGTGGTCGGCATGGACCCCTTGGCGACTATCTCCGTTTGTTCCCAGATTACGTGGTTCTGTTTGCGGGTTACGGATTTTCCGTACAATACAGGCAGGCGCGGGGACACTGGTATTCCGTCGAGGATGTTACCAATACTCTCCGAATCTCTGAAAACTCTTCCGCAGCATGTTGGTACTGCAAAAGCCCGGATGCGCCCCGGTTGATCCGAGAAATGGGACTCGAAGCGTTCAAGGCGACCAATTTTCACGATCTGAAAGATCAAATCACCCACTCCATTTCCTGTTACGATTGCCACGACCCAACCACCCTGGAACTGCGTCCGGCGCGTCCTTCCATACAGGCAGGTTTCAGAAGCCACGGCAACGATTGGAACAACCTGACGCACCAAGAAAAACGTAGTGCGGCTTGTGCCCAGTGCCACTCGACTTACTATTTCGCAGAAGGAACCGGCATTGTAACGTTCCCGTGGTCGCAGGGTTTGTCGATAGAGAACATTGAGGCGCACTTTCGAGCGAACAGTTACGCAGACTGGGTACATCCGATCAGCGGAGTGCCGATGGTTAAAGTCCGGCATGCGGATTACGAACTTTATACGACCAGTCTGCACTATGCACGAAATGTTTCGTGTGCAGATTGCCACGCACCTTACAAAACGGAAGGTGCTACGAAATTTTCGGATCACCGTTTCCGTACTCCGCTTTCCGACATATCGGGCACCTGTGCCGTTTGCCATCGTTGGAGCGAGGCGGATACCAGAAGACAAGTCGAATTGATTCAGGACAGGGTCAGGGAGGTGCGGGATCGCGGCGCGGAGATGTTGGTTCGGGCACACTTCGACATTGCCGCCTGTATGGAAGTCGGAGCAACAGACGAAGAATTGACGGCAGTACGAGAGGAACTGCGCTACGCCCAAATGCACTGGAATTTCGTCGCCACGTCCAACGGGATGGGATTCCATGCACCGCAGGAGTCGGTTCGGATTCTGGCGACAGCACTAGACCGTGCCGCCCAAGTGCGTATTGCGAGTGCCCAAATTTTGGCACGGCATGGTCACACTGGCGAAGTCCTCTATCCTGATGTGAGTTCGCTGACTAGGGCGAGGGCGGTCGTTACCCAATTCCTCTCCGATGAGAGACCTTCGTTGCTGAATAGGGATTGACCAAAACAGACGTGTCGTTCACGAGAAACCGCCGCGTAAGTAGGGGTTCGTACTTGCTTATGCGGCGGTTTTGTGAACCCTTTTAGAAACGTTTTGTTTATGGTACAATGACCACCAGTAATTTGACCGCTTTCAATACTTATTACATTATGAAAAAGACATTTTCCCTTGTCATTGCATTGGGGCTTGCCCTTGTTTGCTCTCCTTTTGTTTTGGGTAGTACACAGAATCCCCTATTCCAATCATCGCTGACATTTCTCGAAGCCCCGGTGCCGGTTGCTGATTCCGAGGCAACGACCGAAGACGAGATGAAGCCTTATATCGAAATCATTCCCGGTACGGATCTGACATTCAAGATGATCCCCATCAGGGGGGGGACCTTCATGATGGGTAGCCCTGACTCCGAGGCGGGGCGGCATGCAAGCGAAGGACCGCAACACGAAGTTACAGTTCAACCTTTCTGGATGGCACAACACGAAACAACGTGGCAACATTTTGAACAATTTGCTCTAAAATATCTTCGGGAACGTCGGGGAGTTTCAGATGTTCTTACACCGCGTGAACGTATTGCCGATGCGATGGCAGCCCCAACTCCGCCGTGGGGCATCGGTTCCATTAGCCACGATAATGCGGGCAGACCCGGCTTTCCGGCAAGCGGAATGAGCATCTATGCCGCACAAGTTTATTGCAAGTGGCTCACGGCACTCACCGGCAGATTCTACCGTCTTCCGACCGAAGCCGAATGGGAATATGCTTGTCGGGCAGGTTCAACAACGGCGTTTTCTTTTGGCGACGATGATGGTGACCTTGATGACTATGCATGGTGGCACCTCAACAGTGGAGGGTCTTCGCAGAGGGTTATGACGAGAAGACCAAATGCTTGGGGGTTGTACGATATGCACGGCAACCTGTCGGAGTGGGTGCTCGAACAGTATGCTGTGGACACTTATGCCAATCGGCTACCCGATGCATTTGGTGCGCCGGTGAGACCGCCGATTACCCGAGTGGGGAACGACGATTTCGGTCATATTGCCAGAGGGGGAAACTGTGAAGACGACAACCCCGAAAACCTCCGTTCGGCACGCCGTTTGAGATCAGTTCCTGATTGGAGAGCGCAAGACCCGCAGTTTCCGCAGAGCATCTGGTGGATGACGGATGCCCCTTACGTCGGTTTTCGTGTTGTCCGTCCACTTACTCCGCCGCAAACGGAAGAAGAAGCACGACGATACGAGCCCGACCCAAAAATCTGGTACGACTATTTTGAAAGAACCGGTCGGGAATAATCACACGGAGCAGAATGCTCATTTATGTGTGCCATCTCGTCGTTCCCGCCTTCGCGGGGATGACGAAATAATGATGGTTTCCGAACAAGTTTAATATGTTACAGTGCTATGTTGACGTGGCTCTTGATAATACCTGCCGCTACTCTGTTTATGGCGATCAACGTCATTGTTGGTTGCTATGTGGCAATTCGGCTCGGTTATGGTCCGCCCGACTGGAAAACGGCACTCAATTTGGTCGTTCGCCTTACCACGCTCCAAGACCGACTCAATGCCGGACGCGACTGGCTCGACAAGAAAGCCCCCTGGGCAAATAAACTTCTCGACCGCTTGCACGTCCCCAGACCGATTGTTATCGTCGAAGTTCCAGAACCAGAAAAAGAGGAAGATGGGGAGGGGGAAAAAGAAATCGACGAGGCGGAAACCGAACAAATCCCGCTCGGCGAGTCCGAAAATACCGACGAAAGCCTTGCGGATGATTTTCAGTAAGTTTGCATCAAAGCAGGTTTTTCATGTCCATCTCGAAATGGAGTTCAATAAGCACCCAGGGATTAGGAGCGGGAGCAGTAATGCCTGATGTCGAAGCGGGAGGTCTGCGGTAGAACGTAAACGTCCAAACCACCGGGTAGTGTTCGTACAGCAAGGCGTACCGTGCCACCGCGACGTGTGCGCCGATTCGCCTGATTTCAAGTCTTTCAAAGGTGAGGATTTCGCCGAACTCCGCTTGCAAACTATCGACACTTCTCCGCAAATCGGTCAATGACACACGGGCTTCGGGAGCATCGAGCGGACTGCCACGCAGAAGTTCGTCAAAAGCCGAAACGGAACTCCGTGGGAGGGTAGTGAAAAAGGCTTGAATTCTCGGCTCGAATTCTTCCCTATTGGTGTCAACAGGAGGTTGAGTTTGCGCACCCACCGGAAGAGTCCGCAGAGAGGGTAACAACAGCATGAGACAGAGCAACACCGCTCCAATGCCGAAAAGTTTTTTGTATAGGTGTTTGTGTTGGTGTTCCATTGGGTTTCTCCTTTGGGGGACGATGTTCACCTCGCCGCATGTCCTTGCTCGCTCATCAAGTCGCAAAAATGGGCGTAAAGTTCCGTATATTGTGTGTGTGTTTGCGGATTAGGGAAAAAGGTTGCATCGACCGCAAGCATTGCATCGGCAACATCTTCGAGCGATTGAAACGCACTGCCCAGTGCGGCAATCATTGCCGAACCGAAGGCGGCACTGCTCCGCCCTCTCATTCGACGGTTGATTCGCCCTGTTACGTCGGCACGGCACTGCATCCAAACATCACTGCTACTCCACTCTCCACCAGTGTAAATGTCGCCGGGCGTTTCGGTCGTTCCCGCCAGACGATTCAATTTTTGATAACAATATCGTTCAAACAATGCCGTCCCTTGCAGACAGGAAACAAACTGTATCTTCCGATCTTCTGTTGCCGGCGTAATGAATCCTCCTGCACTGCTCGAAACGAACGGAAACGTTTCCTCTTTCGCAACATTCGGATACGCCAAATACTTGCACGGGAGTTGATTTGCCGATGCCGGTTCCAATTCAGCGAACGTTCCTTCGGGAAACCAAGCGGTGATCCAGCCTGTTCCTGTTTGACTGTTGACCGAAAACGTCCACTTTCGGTTGGGCAACTTATTGACCCGAATTTGATCCTGCGGCGACCGTATCATGGCGGACGAAATGCCAGTGATCGACAGTTGCTTTGCTAAAATAGTATGCAAATCCCCTTCTTTTCTCGCACCGGAAGCGAGAAATGCTGCTGTTACTGAAGACGTTCCCATCACGACTGCCATGCCTTTTGGCAAACCGGTTGCGGCGGACGCTTTATCCGAAATGGTGCCGACTTTTTCGCCAAGGTGCATCAAGAGTGGCAAACGATCACGGGCACTGAGAAACATGTCGTAATCAATCCAGTCGGGCCAACATCCATCAATCGAATCGCAACCTGTGCGTGCCGCAAAGGAAAATTCTGTAACATCGGGCAAGCCTTTGAGGCGACCAACGATAAAGTCCGCCTGGTGTATGAAACAGGCATCTTCGTATAATTTCGGGTCGTTGTCCTTGAGCCAGGCGATTTTCGCCAATGGGTCTTCTGCACGGAACTGAAATCCCAGTTTGTTGCAGTGATCCCGACCGTACATATTAAGGGTTTTGACATAATCGAACGCCCTGGTATCTTCGGCGAGGATGGCGGGCATCACGGGATTGCCCTGCCGGTTGACGATCACTAAATCCCCCGGTTCGCCGGAAACGGCAATCGCCTTTAATTGGTTGGGAGATGTATCTTTTTGGAGTTGCGAAACGAGATGCCCCAGAGCCATTCGGGTAGCATTCCACCAAGATTCAGCATCTTCTTCGAGAAAGCCCCCCTTTGTGTTGCCGATCCTCTTGCGCACAAGCGGGGCGGAGGATTCGGCAAGGACTTCTCCCTGTTCGGTCGCGGCTATAGCATCGACACGATCCGAGGTCAACAAGTTTACACCGATGAAAACAGCGGATGGGGACGTTGCTTGGCTCATAATAAAAATAACGGCGATCCGATTGCCTGATTATTCTACACTATCCCCCCCATTAGGTAAAGGGAACCTTTTCGCATCAAGAACCAACTACTGGTGTGGAACGGCATATTCTTCTCTTTCTACCAGCGCGAGAGCGAACCAGCCATTTTCGATACGGCATTGTCCCGTCGTGAGATAATAGAACTGCGGATCATCTTCCAGCATCCCCGGCACGAGCGGGAAAGGACGACTCACCGGAAATATCATTCCGAAAACTGTCCGCATGAGAACTTGTTCTCGAACATTGATGAGGCTAATGTAACCACATCGCTCCAAAACGGGACGACCCTCCGAATCATAGCCGGGCTTGTAGCGGACAATTACCTGAAAATCGCGGACTGTATTCCGCAGTATCCGAAGTGCTGCTATCGAGATCGTCAATTCAACCCGACCGTCCACAAACCGGACAGCCATCGGATTGTGCGAAGCAAACGTAACTTCGACATCATCACGTTCTCCCGGTTCTGCGAGAGCGGGTTGCCGGAACTTTTCCGCGAGCATTTCCTTGAATTCGCCGACAGTTCCCCGTTTGCCTTCAAATTCAAGGCTACCGAGCAACAGGTTCGGGAGCGATTCATGAATTTTCAAATCGGCAAACGCGCCGGGCAAGGTCTCCGGTGGCGGTGTACTTCCCAGTAGCGAATATTGACCACGGACACCCCAAGAGGTCAGCAACCAATGCTCTTCCGTTAGGGATTCCCGTTTTTCAATGCGAAGTCCGAATTCTTCATCGGCATGCCGTGAAAACGTTCGGATTTGTTCGTTGAGCGGACGCAACCGTTGCGTTGCCTCTCGATCTACCTGATCCCGAACCTGCCGGAGAATCGTGTGCTGTGTTTCCATCGTTGCGCTTGGTACTCGGGACTCGTACTGGTTACGGGCGGTATTCCGAAATAGTCCCGAAAGAAGCGGCATGCCGTCAAAATTGGTATCCATTCTTGCCAATCTCATTCGATGGTCAATGATTTGGGCTTCGCTCGGTTCGGTGCGAAAACCATCTTCGGTCAGTTCGATCATCTTTCGGGCAACGACCAGCGTTTGTCCCGTGTTGAACAATTGTGTGGCGAACGCATCGGTTCGGGAAGATGTCGCCAGATCAACTGCGACATCCAATGATGTCAAAATTCGGGTCGGATGCGGAATGAACGAGACAACAAACACACTGTCCGTCCGTCGATGCCCTACGGTCGGTTGTGATTGGATGACTTCGCGGAACAAAGCGGTTTCCGATGCTGGCGGCGGCAAATGATTGTTCAACAACGCAGACGAGATAAAAAATCGAACATTTGCCCTTCCATACTGCCGACGGAGACTGTCGCCAAATTGTCGGTACTCCTCCGTTCTTGATGCGGATAACTGCTCGATGGACTGCGAGAACGCCCTCATGTCGCTCATTCCGCCGGTTGCCTCGTACCGCTCCAAATACCGGAGTGCGTCAATCGGAGCAACGACATCCACCGTCCAATTTTGTAATTCTGCCCTCCAAGAGTGTATCGTCGGATGATTCAGGAAGGCACGCTGTTCGTTCGTCAAATTAGGAGATTCCAGCCGAAGTAGCGTCGAATTTGCCCGACTGCCCAGTGCTTTCAAAACCTCGACCGGAAGCAACGGACTGGTCAGTGAGACCCGGCGAATCGACTGGGCGTTGGGCTGATGGAATGCTTCAAGTTCAGTAATCCAAGACTGTGTCCCTAGATAGTCCTCCCAAGTCTGACCCGTTTGGCGATTGACCATCTGCCTTGACCTCGCAAAATGCTGCCCGACGGCAAGCGTCCGTTCTCTGAGCCGATTGAGGTCGGCAAAACTCTTTTCATAGAGTGCTGTAATGGGCGTGGATTCGGCTGCTTTCGTTTGGTGGAGTGCTCTCCAAACGAAAATCCGGCGTTGCAAAGCCAGTGCGATCTCTTCGAGGGCAATCGCCGAGGGAATATACTCCCGTGCATTGGGATGGATGGAAGGCGTTGCTGTCCAGAACGCTTGACGTGCCTCAAACCTCCTGATTGACCTTTCAAGACGTTCCAATGCAAGAGGCAGTTCAGTGGGGTTGTGTTCGATGTGTGCGACG
>Ga0131853_10025812_pt1 | contig 10578 bp, 10 predicted proteins | sample TergutLab28metaG_FD_92764 | JGI IMG/M metagenome (GOLD analysis project Ga0131853, IMG submission 92764) | Labiotermes labralis P1 segment gut microbial communities from Petit-Saut dam, French Guiana - Lab288 P1 (version 2) (version 2) | ecosystem: Host-associated > Arthropoda: Insects >... | reverse complement strand
CAAAGTCTTTGCCCCTGCTTCAGCCCAATTCTCAAGTGTTCTGTTTAGATACAACAGTGGGTTTCCCGCCGCAACACTTTGACCCAGTGCATACAAAATCACATCATCTGGCATTGCCAGCGTATAACTCCAGTTTCTATATAGACTTCTAATCTGATTGGAAATCACTTCGCCTCGTCCAATCTTGTCGTGAATTTGTCTGATGATTTCTTCAGACTTTTCAATGTCAGAAGCCATTCCCTTGCCTTTTTCAGCATGCTCTAGAACAGTCTTCACAAATTTAGAAAAACTAGAACCAGTCTTTTTTGTTCTGTTTGCAATTTCAAAAAATTCTGGAAGAGTCAACGCAACTTGATTTTTAAGATTTAGATATTCTGTCTTATCATCAACTGTTGGTTCTTTCTTTATATTAAGAACATCAAACAACAATTTCAATTCTCCAGTTAGAACTTCATATTGCTTCAACCTCTTTTCAACTGCCTCAACCGTTAGACAACCTTCTCTTGCCCAATTTTTTGCAAGTGTTGTGATGTAGGCATGCCCCACCTTTTCGCCCTTGATGCCCGTTGCATATTTTGCAATCATAACAAGAGCATCTGGCTCCATGTTGAATGCTTCAATCACAAGGTAGTATTCTTTATATTCCGTTGGCGTAATCATACGCTCTCTGATGATGTTTTGAATTTGAATATTAAAGTTATAATATTTTTCTCTGCTATACAGTTTTGTTTCTTTAACCTTGTTTGTGACAGGGTTATATCTAACTTCTTTTGGATAGCCTTCGATTATTGTAACCAAACCTTCTTTGGCAAGCTTTTCAAATGCTTCCCAAATTTTCTTTTCACTTATTCCAAGAACGCGTGAAAATGTTTCAATGCCTGCGCCCGAACCGCTTGTGCATTCATACAACCCATACAAATAAACCTTAACCGTATCGCCGTCAAGGTTTGGAAGATGGCTTGTGACAAAAATGTTATCTACAATCGTTTGACCAGAATATAGATATTGTGATGATATCTTACAAAAACTCATAAGCAATTATAACACTAAAAATTAATTATAGCGAAGTTAAATTGATTTTGCAAAACAATTTTACAAGCAAGCGAGAAACTCAGCACCATTAACTAAAACGCTGTCTATATATGAACTAACAATTTTATAAAATATTGTTTTGCCTTCGCGCCTGCTCTCCACCACTCCACAGTTTTTTAGAAACTTCAGTTGATGACTTGTTGTTGTTTGATTCAATCTCAAAATCTGACTTATGTCCGAAACACAGAGTTCCGAAACTAAAAGTGCAGATAAAATCTTAAGCCTTGTTGAATCACTAAAAGCCGAAAAAAACCCGCTGAGTTCCAACAACTCTTTCTCTGTTGGCATATAGTCCAAAATGATATCTCGCTTATCGCTTTCGAGTGCCATACATAAAATTCCCATTCACACTACTCCTATATATGTCATATATAAATCGTATCAAAAATAACATGGCATATTTTTGCAGTATGCTGAAAAAAAGAAGGAATTATGACGACAAATCAAAATTTTCTAGCAATACTTTTGCTTAGCGGAATGAATGGCAATAGTGGCGGATTTTTGGGAAGAAGTGGCGATGGTTGCTGCGAGCAAAATAAATGCAACGATTTGATTATGGTGCTTTGGTTGTTGATGCAAGAAAAAGAAATCGAACGCATAATGAAAGACCACGAGTGCTGTCACCACCCTAGAGAACATAAACGCGAAGAGAATCATCATCGAGTTGAACATCATCACCACCACAACGATAACAAAAACAATTGCAAAACTTGTTGCCTATGTGAACAAAAAGACAACGATTGCTGCGTCTGCCCATACGAAAGAGTTATTGACAGAATAGGAAGACTAGACAGAGAGCGTTGTTGCTGTCCTCCTCAAGAAAGAGTTATAGAAAGAATTGTGGACCAAAAAGAAAGATGCCCTTGCCCTTGTGAGATTGAAGTCCGAAGAGAAAACCACGGCTGTCGACCGTTTCCATTTAGACACTAATTAATCAAGAAACTATAGATTTCTTCCAATTTACGCAGTCTATGACGAAGCCCCGATTTAGTCAACCCCAACTCCGCCCCAAGTTCCTCAAGACTAAGTTCTGGATTTAGAAGACGCTTTCTTGCAACTTCTGCCACCGGCTTTGGGAGGTTGTCTAGACCAATAAGCTTTTCAATCTCTTCAACCATAAGAACCTGCTTTTGTGCAGTTTCTTCTTGTTTCTTTAAATTAAACTGCGCAGAGTTAAATTCGCGGTTTGCCTGTTTTCTTATTGCGCGCATTGCGTTTTCGTTTTCCAACGTCAACACAGCCTTAGAAAACTCCATTTCTTTTAGAAACAAAATAACTTGTTCAAACCCAGAAATATAAACAACAAAGTTTTTCCCTCTCGCAACCATTCCGCACAAAATATCTAACTCTGCAATCAACTCCAACAAAAACCTTGCCGCTTCGGCAGAAGGCAAAACAAACTGCAAGTGATAGCCATGGCTTGTTTGTTTTGTTAAGGAATCGCCAACAATAATATTGCTTGCCCCGCTTGAAAAGAATGCAGCTTTTATAATTGTTTTTATAATAATATATTCTAGGTTTTCCTTGCCTTTTTCAACCTTGGCAAAGTTATCTTCCAAAAGTTCAACAAGACCTGTTTGAATTTCTTCAATAGAATCAGCATCAATAATATTCGTTCCTAAACTCCAAGCCTCTTTTTCAAAATCAGTTTTAGGCTGAAAGTTTAATATTTCGTTTTTGATTTCATTTGTAAAGTTCACACTTCCCTCCTAAATAAACAAGCCCCAGACTAATGTCGCGATGGTCATCGCCCCGCTTAGAAAAATTGCACCGAACAAAAACACCTGTGCAAGTCTTTCTTTTTTCCAAGTCTCTTTTTTAAGTTGACTGTCTTCTCTATAAGATTCCAGAAGATAGTCCAAAACTCTTCCAGACTCTCTAAGTTTTGCAGGGTTAAACTCTGCAATAACTTCGTCTTTCATCTTAACATAAATTTCGCCTTCATAGGCTTCTTCGTGATTTGCCGCCATGGTTTTAAGTTTCTTTTTTACTTGCTCATCTTTTGAAATAAGAAAAATCTTCCCCGTCACAAATGCAATAATCACAATTGCAGTTGCCAAAATTATGGCTCCATTCACAAATGCAAGAAATGGGTTTCCTAGAAGTGCCCACTCAAAGAATTCAAAAAGTTGTTTTCCAAAATATTCGTTATAGTGAAGATAGCCAAAAAGAGTTGCAAAAAAGTTTGAAATGAAATGCATAATGATTGCTGGCCAAATGCTTTTTGAAATATGTGTTATTGTTGCCAAAAACAAACCAACAAGAAGTGCATAGAAAACTTGATTTATATTAAAGTGCATAAGAGCAAAAACAACTGCAGAAATGATTATAACTTTTTTAATGCCATATGCTCTTTGGCTGTTCATCAAAACCCCACGCGTCAGAACTTCTTCGCATAACGCTGGCATGATTGCTGTCACCAAAACAGTCAGAAGAAGCACCCACCAAAGTTCAATTGGCTCTCCTCTCCTAAATGGGTCTGAATAGCCAATTGCAGCCAATGTATATTGAAAAAATATGGAGAGAACCATCACGCCAAAAAACATTGCAACCCCGCCAAGAATGCTGTAGAGAATAACTTTTTTGTGTGTCTTTTTAAAACCCAATGTTCCAAGCATTTCTTTTGGCTTTCTTTTTGAAAGAAACATATAAATCAAAACAGGTGCAAGAAAGATGCTGACAAATTGAACAAGCACCCCATTCACAATCCAAGAAGATGCCTCGCCCATCCAGTCAAACAATTCCAACGCTCCAGCAAGCCTTATTCCAAAAAACAAAACCACTGCAATAAATATTGCAATGCTTCCCGCAAGTGGGTTTGAAATTTTTCTTTGTTTAATTTTTTCCATCAACTAATATATGCCTCTTCACTAAGCGAAATATGAAACCATCACGTTTATAACCCAGAAAGCCGATGCACCAATCATAACCATAATAAGCGCAATGCCGTTGTCTGTGTTTGGTTTTTCGCACTCCAAATTTGGAAAACTGTATGTGTGTGGTTTTGTTAGAACAGATTTTTCTGTTTTTGTGATTCTGCTTATAAAGAAATAATATGCCGCAATCAACCCTAGCCCAAGAACAGCCATGCCAACTGCCGTTAGAATAAACGGTGTTGTAAGCTCTTCAGATGGAGGGTTTGCCCCATAAATTGAATTTATTATATATAAGTTAATAATAACCGCAACGTTGTTTGCAAGGTGCATAAGAATTGGAACTTTGATATCTCTTGTTTTTAAATATGCAATCGCACAAATCACGCCCAGAAGGAATTGATATATGCTTTGGAAAATGTTTCCATGCAGAGTCATAAACAAGAAACTCGACATAAGCACAATCGCCCAGAAACCAAAGCCTTTAAGTTTTTCAATCAAAAGTCCTCTGAAGACAACTTCCTCCGCAACTGCTGGAAGCACACCCATAACAAAAACCATAATAATAAAGTGATACCACAACATTGTGTCCACCCCAATGCTCCAAGCAAAGATTGAAACGTCGTCTGGTTTAGCCTCGCCAAAGCCAATTGCCGTCATTGCATCGCTAAACATTGAAATGACAGGGTTTAAAGCAAACAACATCGCAACCACAACCACAGTTGAAACAACATATATCAAAGCAATTTTAAGTTTACTTTTTGAATCTTTTCCAATAACCGTTCCATAATCTGATTTCAGAATGTCCCATGGTTTATAGAACAATTTAAACGAGATAAACACAAAAGCCAAAAGCAATGCTATTTGAATTACAAATGTTCCGCTTTGACTTACCCAAAAATTTCTTATATCTAAATCGAAACCGAAGACTATTCCAATCATAACAAGACTGCCAACCAAATAAAACGCAGTATATATAACAACAAATAAAGCAGCCGTGTTTGGAGTTATTTTTGTTTTAATTCTTTCCATGAATTTATTCTATCATAAATCATAACAGATTTGAAATATTACTAGCAACAATCGCCGCAAAAATGTTTCCAAGAAGTGCAATTGGAACAACCAGCCAAAATCTTTTCACCTTTGTTTTTGCAAAATACACCGTGAGAATAAAAAACAATGTATCGCTCGAAGCCATAATCACACTCGCCGTTCTGCCTATATGACCGTCTGCCCCGTGAGTCTTTAACAACTCTTCTAATATAACAAGACTTGCACTTCCAGAAAACGGCTTTGTTAGAATAAGCAAACTTAACTCACTCGGCACACCCACCAGACCAAACGCCGGTGAAATGAAAGTTGCAATATGCGAAGACAACCCACTCGCCACAACAACCTCAATCACCAAAAACATCGCCGCAAGATGTGGCAACAACCCAACAACAACCTCCACCGCATTCTTTGAACCATCAACAAAAGACTGAAAAGGGTTCACCTTCTTTATTTGTGCAAATATTAAAATTGCAAGCAACAACACTGGAATAACGTATATGGAGAACACTATACTAATTAGATGAGAATATACGAGCTGTCTAGCACAGATAAATTGATTTTGCTAGACAGATTAAAATCGAGGACTGTTTGAGCGTCGCAACTAAAAAATATATAAAACGCGAGTTCCGCAGATTTTAAGATTCTAGCAAAACAATTTAGCGTGCGGCATTGCATATACTTATCATGTCTAGAATATGGTTCTATCTAATGGTTGCTGGAACTTTGCTTCTGCTCGCCACAAACCCAAGCGGCTTCATTTTATCCCTCACAAATGCAGGCAACAAAGCAATCACATTCTCCCTAACCCTCGCGGGAATCTTTTGCATATGGATGGGCTTCTTTAAAATTATGGAAAACGCTGGCATTCTGGAAATCATCAAAAAACCACTTAAACCCATAATCAAATTCATATTCGGCAAAGTCGACAACAAAAGCGAGGAATATCTTGCAACAATGCTTTCAGCAGATGTGATGGGCGTTTCTGGAGTCGGCACTGCAAGCGGAATTCTTGCAACACACAACCTTGTCGGTGATAAAGAAGTCATCACATATGCCGCCGCCATGCTTGTTGTTCTAAATGCCTCAAGCATTCAAATCTTTCCTTCAACAATAATCTCCATGCGAGCAGCCGCAGGAAGCACAAACCCAACCAGCATATTCCTCCCCGCTTTGATTACAAGCTTTGCAACAACAATTTTTTCAGTGCTTCTAATGAAGCTTTTTTGGAGGCTGTTTCCACCAAAAAATGTTAAACTCTAACTATGGATATAAATAATTATAATTTCAACTACCCACAAAAAGATTGCTTTAAAGAGTTAAGAGCGCAAGAAGCATCTGGAGGAGTTAAGAAAAGACAAATTGGCTTTCTGATTGCAGGCATTGCAATAATCTTCTGTTCTTTATTTTGGTTGCTTGGAGTAATTCTCCCACTAGTCATATCAGGTGGACACACAGAACAAAACACAACAGAACTTACTGCAACTGTAACTTCAGTTTCTAGAACCGGAAACCTTACATTCGAAACAGAAGAGTTTGCTGCCAAATTTCAGGTTATTCAATCTGCATCAATTATCAATAACACTGAAGCACTTAAAATTACAACCGGCGACATAATAACAATAAGAGTTACAAACTCATCAGTCCAACACGTTGGAGATAAAGACAGAACAATTTCAATATATTCTCTAACCGCAAGAGGAGCAGCAATCATCACACTTGATAGTTATAACGAAGCAGATGAAGCAGCAGGACGCATTGTTGCAATCATTTTTGGTATCATCTTTGGTGTATCCACCCTGCCAGGCATTGCACTACTAATTTTATTTGCAGTAATCAAAACAACACCAAAACCTAAAAATCTGACCAAAACATCACTTTCAATGGTTCCAAAAAACAATGTTCCTAAGATACATTAAAAAAAACGCCAATCGGCGTTTTTTTGTTTCTTATAAAGTTGGGTTTTCTGTAAATGTGTTTTCAATAGCTGGTGCTGTTTCTTTTGGTTCATTCTTAGGAAAGAATTGTCGAAGTCCATATATAAGCGGAACAATTCCAAACAATGCAACCATCATATAGAATCTTACAGCAGAAAGAATCAAGTTATTTATCCATCTTATATAGTTAAGGTTTTCTGGGAACCTGTTAGACAATGCTTCGTAGAACTCGAAAGTGTTTGTGTAGTATGGCAGAGCAAGAAACGCAGCAATAACTGCAATAATAAATGCTAAACCGCCCACACCTAAAACAGCATACTTAGCAATCTTGTTCACTTTTTCGCCAAGCTCTCTAAACCTAACAATATTATATGTAAGTGTCAAAAACCCAAGTATAGCGGCTATCGTCACAAGAATCCACGCCGCGTTTATAACCCCTAAATATTTTGAAGTTGCAGGTGCAATAAATTCTGGCATATTTACCAAGAAAATTATTCCAACCACAACACCTGCCACAGCCAAAGCCGTAAGTGCAATGCTTGAAACTTCTTCATTCATAATCTTTCTTTCTCTAAGTCCATACGTAAGTGGAATTAAACCTATTGCAATCATAAACAAGATTGTCATATAAAGATAAATTCCTTCTGGTGTTGGGTTAATCATAATCAAACCAGTAATCATCACAGCACATGCAATTGCCGAATAGGTGATTAAAATCCAGCCTGAAAGTCTCATTCTTTTTGCGTTTCTCATCTTTGTTGTGGCATAGTCCACAAGACAAGAGAAACCTGCCATCCAACCAACATAAATAGTGGAATTTATAATTATCGAGCCCCAGTTTATGCTTGTTGTTGCAGTTCCATATCCAACCAGTGCGTTTGCAATAACCATATATGCAGCAGCACCAGAAAGAATCAATCCAATCGTTCCCGCAACACTAAGCACAAAATGAAACCAATTCTCTTTTATTTTAAATAAATAATCAATCATTTTTTTCTCCTTTGTATATACCTATTATATCAAAAAAAAGAGCTTTCGCCCTTTTCTTTATATCACTTATTTAGCACGTCCTTCAATAATTTTTGTTGCAACATATGAAGGAACTTCTTCATATTTCACAACTTCCATTGTAAACGAACCTTTTCCTTTTGTTCTGCTTCTAAGGTCAGTAACATATCCAAACATTTCTGAAAGTGGAACTTCTGCGTTTACAACCGCTGTTGTTCCGCTTTGTTCTGTTCCTTGAATGCTTCCACGTCTTGTTGTAAGGTTGCCCATAATGTCACCCATATATTCTGCAGGAACTGTCACCTGAACTCTTGTGATTGGTTCAAGAAGAATTGGTGTTGCTGCTCTCATACCGTCTTTAAACGCCATACTTGCTGCAATTTTGAACGCCATTTCCGAAGAGTCAACATCGTGATAGCTTCCGTCGTAAACAGTCACTTGGAAGTCAACAACTTCGTATCCAGCAAGAACTCCGCTTGCTTTTGTTTCAATAAGACCTTTTTCAACCGCAGGAATATATTCTTTTGGAATACTTCCACCAACAGTTTTGTCTACAAACTTAAAGCCTTCGCCTGCAGGAAGTGGCTCAAGTCTAAGCCAGCAGTGACCATATTGCCCCTTACCACCAGATTGCTTAACGTGCTTACCTTCAGACTCAACTGTTTTCTTGAATGTTTCTCTGTATGAAACTTGTGGAGTCCCTGGAGTTACTTCAACGTTAAATTCTCTTTTCATACGGTCAATCATAATTTCAAGGTGAAGTTCACCCATTCCAGCAATGATTGTTTGACCTGTTTCTTTGTCTGTTTGAACTTTGAATGTTGGGTCTTCTGAAGCAAGTTTAATTAGAGCCATTGTCATTTTTTCTTGGTCGCCTTTTGTTTTTGGCTCAACTGCAAGTTTAATAACTGGCTCAGCAAAACTCATAGACTCAAGAACAATTGGTTTCTTTTCGTCGCAAAGTGTGTCTGCTGTTGTTGTGTTTGAAAGACCAATGAATGAAACGATGTCTCCTGCGTGAGCAGATTCAACCTCTTCTCTAGAGTTTGCATACATAACAACAATTCTAGAAACTCTTTCTTTTTTGTCTTTTGTTGCGTTATATACATAACTTCCCTTAGTCACAATTCCGCTATACACTCTGAAGAACACAAGCTCGCCATATCTGTCTGCCATAACTTTGAATGCTAGTCCGCTGAATGGCTCTTTGTCGTCTGCTTTTCTTTCTTCTTCTTTTTCTGTTTCTGGGTTTGTTCCTTTAACCGCTGGAATATCCAGTGGGCTTGGAAGGAAGTCAACAACCCCGTCTAGAAGTTTTTGAACACCTTTGTTCTTATAGCTCGAACCACAGAACGCTGGTTGCATTTTCATTGCAAGTGTTCCTGTTCTGATTGCTTTTCTGATTTCTTCAATTGTTGGCTCTTCGCCACCAAGAACTTTTTCAAAAAGCGCGTCGTCGTAGTCAACAACAACATCTAGAAGTTTTGTTCTGTATTCTGCTGCTTTGTCTTTCATATCAGCTGGAATATCTAGAACATGAATGTCTTTACCTTTCTCGTCGTTATAGAAATAATATTTCATTTCAACAAGGTCGATAATTCCTTTAAATGTTTCTGCATCTCCCACAGGAATTTGAACAGCAACTGGGTTTGCACCAAGGTTTGTTCTTAAGCTTTCAATAGCTCTATAGAAGTTTGCATCGTTTGTGTCCATCTTGTTTACATAAACAAGTCTTGGAACTTTATATTTGTCTGCTTGTCTCCAAACAGTTTCAGATTGTGGTTGAACTCCACCACGTGCACAAAGAACCGTAATCGCTCCATCTAGAACTTTTAAACTTCTTTCAACTTCAACCGTAAAGTCAACGTGACCCGGTGTGTCAATAACGTTGATTTTGTGCTCTCTCCACTCTGTTGTGATACAAGCAGAAGTGATTGTGATTCCTCTTTCTTTTTCTTGGTCCATCCAGTCAGTAACCGCACCGCCGTCGTGTGTTTCACCAATCTTGTGAACTTTTCCTGAATAGTAAAGAATACGCTCACTTGTTGTTGTCTTACCAGCATCAATGTGTGCCATGATACCGATGTTTCTTGTTTTTTCTAAACTATGTGTCCTAGGCATAAATTATTTCTCCTTATAAAAATATTACCATCTAAAATGCGCAAAAGCCTTGTTTGCTTCCGCCATTCTGTGTGTATCTTCTTTTTTCTTAACTGCTGCGCCTGTGTTGTTGTATGCATCTACAATCTCACCTGCAAGACGAGCGTCCATTGTTCTTTCGCTTCTTTTTCTAGCGTAACCAACCAACCATCTGATTCCTAGTGTTTGTCTTCTTACTGGTTTAATTTCCATTGGAACTTGATAGTTAGAACCACCAACACGTCTAGATTTTGTTTCTAGGTGTGGCATGATATTTTCAAGTGCTTTAAAAAACACATCGTTGCCATCTAGGCCAACTTTATTTTTAACAATATCGAATGCAGCATAAACAATGTTTTCTGCTGTTTCTTTTTTGCCGTCTATCATAACTTGGTTTACAAGTTTTGTAATCACTTTACTGCCGAATTTGCTATCTGGTAGCACATCTCTTTTCGGCACTCCACTTCTTCTTGGCATGT
>Ga0131853_10025811_pt1 | contig 10578 bp, 6 predicted proteins | sample TergutLab28metaG_FD_92764 | JGI IMG/M metagenome (GOLD analysis project Ga0131853, IMG submission 92764) | Labiotermes labralis P1 segment gut microbial communities from Petit-Saut dam, French Guiana - Lab288 P1 (version 2) (version 2) | ecosystem: Host-associated > Arthropoda: Insects >... | reverse complement strand
AGACAAGCGCGTTTTCGTCACACCGGAGTTCTACCGCGCGTTCTGCAAGCGCTTTGAGTCCGATCGGAATAAATCGCGGCGCGATATCCTTGTGAATCAGGAGGGTCTCCATCGCGTTACATACGCCCGGTCGTTGGCACTTGGCGTTTACGATTATTTCCGTAGCCATGGTCAGGTCGGCCGAGGCGTCGACAAACGTATGGCAGTTACCGGCTCCCGTAATGATGTACGGAACCCGCGCGTTCTGCGTCACCGACTCCTTGAGTTTCGCCCCGCCGCGCGGTATCAGTACGTCGAGATATGTTGACTGCATGAGGGCCAAGGTGGCTTCGCGGTCCGGTGTGGCGAGCAGTTGTATAGCGCCGTCAGGTATGTGGCTTTCTCTCGCGGCGTCGGAGATGGTTTTAGCGATAGCAATATTCGTCCGCAGGGCTTCCTTGCCTCCGCGAAGTAAAACGGCGTTGCCCGATTTGAGGCAGAGCCCGGCGGCGTCCGCCGTAACATTGGGTCTGGCCTCGTAGATTATTCCCACTACGCCTAAAGGCACTCGAATCCGTCCGATACGTATGCCTTTATCTCCATTCCACATTCCGAGAATCTCACCGACCGGGTCGTGGAATGCGGCGATCTCCTCAAGGCCGGCGGCCATCGCTTCCACTCTGGCGTGGCTCAGAGACAGGCGGTCCAACAGCGCGCTCGTCAAACCGGCGACCTTACCGTTTTCCAAATCCAGCCTGTTTTGTTCCAAAATCTCGTGTTCGTTTTTCCTCAGAGCCGAAGCCATACACCTGAGGGAGGAGTTTTTGGCCTCCGTGGATGTCGCGGCTAAAATTCCGGCGGCGTATTTGGCTTTTTTGCCCATTACATCCAGTTCGTTTTTCCAGGAAGTGTCCATGTTTACATCCCCTCTTTACAGCTTTACAAAATCGCCATGTTGTTGCGGTGAATCAGTTCCTCGTAATCTATACTTCCCATAATTTTTTCGATCTCGATAGTGCGTTTGCCTGATATTTTTGCTGCGTCCTCGTTGGCGTAGTTGGTTATACCCCTGGCTATCTCGGTACCGCTAACATTTTTAACGCTTATCACGTCGCCCATTTTGAAAAGTCCATCAATTTTAACAACCCCGGAGGGAAGGAGGCTTTTACCTTTGTGAAGCAAAGCGTCCTCCGCTCCGTCGTCAATTGTTACGGAGCCTGCCGTTGCACTGCCGACGGCTATCCATTGCTTGCGCAGGCCGTAGATTTCGCGATGCGGCAGAAAAAGGGTTCCTATGTTTTCTCCGTTAGCTGTACGCCGAATGACGTTGGACTCGTCGCTCCCGGCAATCACCATAGGTATGCCGTTTGCCATGGTCATGCGCGCCGCCGAGAGCTTAGTCAGCATACCGCCGCTGGAAAGGGCGCTTCCTTTGGCCTTCGAGTTCTCTCTCATCTCGGCGGTTATTTCGCTTACCTCCGAAATCAGGCGAGCCGACTTGTTCTTACGAGGGTCGGAATCGTAGAGGCCGTCTATGTCGGAAAGGATTATAAGCAAGTCGGCGTCTACATTGCACGCTACCATAGCTGACAAGGTGTCGTTGTCCCCGAACTTGAGTTCTTCAACCGCTACGGTATCGTTTTCGTTGATGATGGGGATAACGCCGAGGTGCAGCAGTGAAAAAATCGTATTGCGCGAGTTCAGGTAGCGTTCGGGAATCGAGAAACAGTCGCGGGTGAGAAGTACCTGAGCCACGCTTTTGGAGTACTCCGAAAAAAATTTCTCGTACATGTGCATCAATATACCCTGCCCGACGGCGGCCAGGGCCTGTTTCTCCGGCAGGTTCGACGGAGGTGGGCAGTTCAGCCTGCCCACGCCGGCTCCAACAGCGCCGGAAGTTGTCAGCACCAACTCGCGTCCGGCACTGTGCAGGTCGGACAGTTCGCGGGCCAGAAGCTCCATTTTCCCAAGGTTGACCTTTCCTGTCGGATACGTTATGGAGCTGGTCCCCACTTTAACGACTATTCTTTTACAGTTGCGCAGGTCGTCTCGCTTCATTGTTTCAGCCACAAAGCGGGACGAACGCCTCCGTGGACAGAGGTGGCGGCATGGCCATTGACAAAGACCTCGCCGCCGGAATTGACGCTGGCGGCAATGTGACTGGCGCGGCCGGGCGACCGCAGCCACCACTCCGAAACGTGGCTGTCATGTTTTGCTATTCTGTCGCTATCGTTTGTGTTTGAAAATGCAAATCCTTCACGGGATGGTACCCACGTTTGTCCTATTCTATTGTAATCGTGAATTTTACGCCTTTGGTTGAGATAATCTCCGCTGTCGCCAAAATACCTGTCCACCTCTTCAAGGCTTAACAGAAACACTTTATCAATGGTGCTTTCTCCGCCATTTGTGCCATACCACAAATTGTCCGGATTGTTGATTATTGCTTCGGTAATCCGTCCTTGTTCTTCTTCTGTGAATCTTTGCAGGAACGCGCTGTTCAGGTATTCCCGCAAACTGCTCGTTTCCCATGTTACGTTTTCTGCAAAATCTACGTTATACGGACGTCTCTCAATTACGTTCTTTGTTATTATCAACGCCCTGCCGTCCTGTATGTCAAGCACACGCCAGTCCCATTCGCCGAACTGTATTATGCCTCCAACTTCGGGCGATGCCTGCACGTCTGTCACAAACACAAATGTTATTACAAGCGCAAACGTTATTACAAGTGCCGCAAGTGCTGCAATTCCATACTTTATTAAATTTTTCCTCTTCGCTTCAGCCCACACCTTCTCTTCGTCCCTTCTTCTGAAGTTTTAATCAATTATAACGGATACACCCCGGAGAGACTACAGGAGCTCATCCGTCCAACGGCAGCAATAGCGTTCCGCCAAGTTCCGGCGGTCACTTTCCGTGCGCGGGCGCCTCTTTCACAGATTGCCGCCTATGTCGTAAAGGCGCCCCACACGCGTCCTGGTTGCTTTACTCGCAAGAGAATTTTTAACAGATTTTTTAAATTAATGATTACAGATTCAGCCATAAAGCTGGGCGGACGCCGGCGACAGAGATGGCAGCTTTCCCACTGACGATGACCTCGCCGCCGGTGTTGACGTTGGCGGCACGGAAGCTGGCGCGGCCTGGCGACCGAAGCCACCACTCCGAAATGTGGCTGTCATATTTTGCCGTTCTGTCGCTATCGTATGTATTTGTAAATGCAAATCCGTAATTGATTGGCGCCCAGCTTTTTAGATTACTATCGTAAACCATACGCCTTCTGTTCCGATAATCTCCGCTGTCGCCAAAATATCTGTCCGCCTCTTCGAGGCTTAACAGAAATACTTTATCAATGGTGCTTTCTCCGCCACTCGTGCCATACCACAAATTGTCCGGATTGTTAATTTCTGCTTCAACAATTCGTCCCAGTTCTTCTTCCGTGAATCTTTGCAGGAACGTGCCGTTCAGGTATTCCCGCAAACTGCTCGTTTCCCATGTTACGTCTTCTGCAAAATCTACGTTATACGGACGTCTCTCAATTACGTTCTTCGTTATTATCAACGCTCTGTCGTTCTGTATGTCAAGCACACGCCAGTCCCATTCACCAAACTGTATTATGTCTCCAACTCCGGGCGGCGCCTGCACGCCTGGCACAAATACAAATGTTATTACAAATACAAACATTACTACAAGTGTTACAAGTGTTACAATTCCATACTTTACCAAAATTCTCTTCTTTGCTTCAGCCCGCACCTTCTCTTCGTCCCTTCTCTTCAGTTTTTCTTCCATCCGTCGTAGGACCTTACAATTAATTATAACGGAAGTTCACTCGCCCAGCGGCAGCAATAATGTTTCACCAAGTTCCGGCGGAGGGGCTTTACCCAGATAAGCGTAGGCTCCAGCGGTCACTTTGCGTCCGCGCGGAGTGCGCTCCAGAAAACCCTTCTGAATCAGGTAGGGTTCATATATATCCTCTATGGTCTGGGGATCCTCGTTCAGCGCCGCCGCCATCGTGGTCAGCCCCACCGGGCCTCCTTTGAAAAGGTCGATTAACGTGTAAAGAATTCGGCGGTCCCCTTCGTCCAGTCCTTCCGGGTCGATGTCCAGCATGTCCATCGCGCGGCGCGCTATTTCAACCGTGACGACGCCGGTTCCCTTGACGGCGGCCACGTCACGCACGCGCCTCAGGAGGCGCAAGGCCACGCGCGGCGTGCCTCGCGACCGTTTAGCGATCTCCGCAGCGGCCTCGCCGGGAATCTCCACTCCCCACGTTCGTCCGCCGCGAAGCACGATCAAAGCCAATTCCTGCTCTGTGTACAGGGAAAGCTGCTCTACTATGCCAAAACGCGCGCGCAGGGGAGAAGTCAGCAGCCCAAAGCGGGTGGTAGCGCCGCAGAGCGTGAAGCGCGGCAGAGAAAGGCATATTGTCTTTGCCAGCGGGCCTTTGCCTACGATGATGTGGAGGGCGAAGTCCTCCATGGCCGGGTAAAGAATTTCCTCCACCTGGGCAGGGAGCCGGTGTATTTCGTCGATAAAGAGGACGTCGTTGGGTTCGACGTTGGAGACTATCGCCGCCAGGTCTCCGGCGCGCTCCAGGGCCGGGCCGGTGGTCGCGCGCAACTGCCCTCCCATCTCGCGGGCTATTATACCGGCGAGCGTGGTTTTGCCAAGCCCGGGCGGCCCGTAGAAAAGAATATGATCCAGCGGCTCCTTGCGCCCCTTGGCGGCCTGCATATATATATGAAGTTTTTCTCTCGCTTTTCCCTGGCCTATAAAGCCATCCAGCGTGGTAGGGCGCAAAGACATGTCTTCCGGGTCGCGCGGAGGAGAGAAAAAACGGTTTTCAGACATAAAATGATTCTCCAATCGCGAATAACTTATAACAATTTAATTAAACATAACTGTGAACGAAACTGGGTCGCCCCTTCAAAGATTACAGGTTCAGCCACAAAGCGGGCCGAACTGCGCCGCCGGCGCCGGTAACACCGGCATCGCCACCACAAACATGGACAACGCCGTCAACGCCGACACCGGCGGCACTGTCGCTATCGTCGCCGGGCGACCGAAGCCACCACCACGATGCCCAACCGTTAACATCCACAGCTCTTCGCGCGGAATTATATTGGTCGCTTACCCACTCCGCTTCACTCGGTCTGTTCCGCAACCGCCCGCTATCACCAAAGTATTTTACTACCTCATCAAGGCTCAACAAAAATATCTTATCAGTGGTATCGTTACCGCCAGGCGTGTCGAACCACGGATTGTCCGGATTTTGGACTCTTGTTTCGGCAATCCGATCCTGATCTTCTCTTGTGAATTTTTGCAGAAATTCGCCGTTCAGGTACGCCCGAAGGGTACTCGTTTCCCATGTTACTGCCGTTCGTTCCACGTTATACGGACGCCGCTCTGTTATAGTCTCCGTTATTATCAGCGCTCTATCATCTTGCACGTCAAGCACGCGCCAGTAGTATCCGCCAAACGATACGGCGCTTCCAATCAGTGATTCAACGGTGGGCGCAACAGTGGCGTCGACCGGTTCGGCCTCTAAGGAACTGCCTCCGACTGATGAAGTGTTATTGCCAGTGATAAAGCCGCTGAAGAAAATCGCTGCTAAGACGATTGCCAATGCAAGCGCTATTGTTTTTTTCATTTTTGGAACACCCTCCTTTTTTTTGTTTCACAATAATCCAGGTTTTGCCTTTATTTGTAATTTGTTTTGTAATAATCTAAAAACATACAGGATATACTAAAACAAACGCCTATAAATACTCATTTACCTACGCTGCAATTCCTTCAAAGCGGCCTTCAGGAGCTTTTCTTCGCTCAGTTTTTCGAAGTCCTCGCCTAAGGCTGCCCGGACTAGGTTCAAAGCAGCAACGGCGTCCACCTGATCGAATCCCAGCGTCCGTAGCGCGTCCGCCACGGTGTCAGATACGCGGCCAGCCAGGGCTGGGAAACCGGTGGCTATCACAGAAGTAAACTCCTTGGGAAGGGCGCTCTTCAATTCAAAGCAAAGCCGCTCGGCCGTTTTTTTCCCGATTCCAGGTACTCGCATAAACGTATTCACATCGGCCAGGGAAACTGCGCGGATGACCTCGTCGGCCGACAGGACGCTCAAAAGCGTCATAGCGGTCCGCCCCCCGATGCCCTTTATCGAGGTGATTTTAAGAAAAAGCTCGCGCTCCGTCTCGTTGGCAAAGCCAAAGAGAAAAGCTCCCGCTTCCGATATTTGCAAATAGGTGGTGAGACGGGCCCGCCCTCCGGGGCTGCACAATGCAAGCGCTCCTCTGGAGCACGATACTTCGAACCCCAAGCCGTTCACGTCCAGTATAACTGACTTATCCGTCGCAGAAAGCACTTCGCCGCAAAGGGAGCGGATCATGTTCGCTTCATCCCCGTTCTTTAACTCGCCTGAAGCTCGAAAACACTTGCGTAACTGTAACTCCACTCGAACCACTATTCCCCAAAATTGACATGGCGTTATAAATCGTCTCTTTTCAAGGCATATCGTACACATATTACATGGTTTGACATTAAAAAATATAGCTTTTGCAAAAAATCTAGTATCAAAATAGTATCACAGCTTTCAGTAGCTTACTCCCGCCCCCGCTTTAGAAGTTCATCAAACCTCGCCAGTGCGCTCTCTTTAATTCTCCTAACCCCGGCCTCGGCGTTGGAAATGCGCGCTCGTTTCGTGCTTTCGGAGATATCGGCCCGTCTTCTCTGCGTCTCGATGTATCTATTGATTTCCGCGATATTCCTTCTGTATGCCGCAAAACGATGGGCTATTCTTATTCTATCTGAAGCGGGTATTCTCTCGCCGCGCCTTCGGCGTTCTTCGAACTCCCGCCGTTCTCTTGAAAGTATTGAGGCCACTTTATCAAAGCGGTCTTCATTCCTCATGCCTATCATCGTTTTCAGGGCCCTGGTGATTTCTCCTTCATAAGACAGCTTCCCTGAGTGAATAAGGCGGCGCGGGGCTGTAAATGGTATTTTCCCAGTCATCAGCGCTGCGGCTTCCAGTAAGCTCAGCCCGCCGCGTGTTGCTCTATCAATATCCCATTCCTCATCTCCCAAGGCGCCGGAAAGCCCCCTAAATCCTCGGAGCATGGACACATATGGAGCAGACAGGAAATCCCCCTGCCCCCTGTATCTTCCTTGGCGGAAATTTTCCAAGGTATTCCCGGCTATTGGAATGGACTCTAGAGCTTGCCCTATAACCCCATCTATTACCATATCCGTGACTGTTTCGCCACTGTCTCTATCGGGCGGGCCTCCTCTAACCAGCCGCTGAACCATGCCGTAAAGCAGTTGTCCCATTATTAAATACGCCAGGCCTGCCCACGCTGCCCTGCGCGCTTTCTCGCTCCCTCTTCCCCCGCCCTCTCCTTTGTCTCCTTCAAGTGTTCGGCGGGCAAGTTGAGGAGATTCATAAATCAAGAGCTGAGCGTGCTGAATTCTATCCCGCATAAATTTAAGCATAGGGGCTGCCCCTCCGCTTCTGAGAATTGGGGAGACGTCTTTTATATAGCTTGCTGACTGAGTGAGAATGACAGACCGCTGCGCTTCTCTGATTGCTTCTTCGATGCTGGCCCCGAGGGATAATTGATAATCATAAGCCGCCTGCCAGCCAATCGCGCAAGTAAATTTATCAAAGACCGATATGGGAATCATCCCGGCGCTGATGAACCTATCCCAGGCCCCGTCATTTGTCAGTTCGCGCAAAATATAATCCGGCACCCTGTCGCGCATTTGCGGGTCTTTTTCATGAATGTCTTTAATGAACGCCTGAGGGCTTTGTATGAATTTCGCAAGTGATTTTGTCAACCACCCTGGCCCGCTGGTATGCATAAAGCGGGCTAATGACGTCAATTGCTGAACCCACACGCTTGGGCTGTATGCCAAATAAGCCACATTCATATTCTGCGATATCGCTTTGACATATCTATCCACCGGCCCATCGCTTACCGGAGCGTGGCCGGTCGCCATAACGTTATAATGCTCGACCAGGGCTTTCCAAGCGCCGTCACCGAAGTGGAGCCGGATTTGCTTTGGCAAAGTCATATCAGGATCGACTGGGTTGCGCATCATTAAGGCGGCCCTTAGATCGCGCAGCAATTCGCCGTAAGCCGCCCAATGCTCCTGATCTTCCACGGCTTCACGCCATACGGCAGCCGCATCGAGTCTGATAGGCTGCTGGGCTTTGTCCGGGACATTTTGCCGGTCTATCGTAAATCCATGCTCAGCCTTCCCTAATTGACCGCCCTGCATTTTCCCCTCTGCCATGGCCTCTGCCGTTTCCGGGTCGATAATCCCCTGACTGCTGTTAAATTCCAATCTCCGCATGGGGAAATAATGCTTTACATCTCCAAAGCCGACCCCGGTAGTATCAATGTGTGCTTGTTCTATTCTGTCTCTGTTGCCTATAAAATCTTTACTAAATGCCTCGGCTGCCGCCTTTTCTTTGTCTGTCATGGAATCGATGACGGCCTGCGCAGCGCCTTCTGGATCGTTAACGTATCTGAATGTTTCGGGAATCATATCGGCCAGCATTTGGCCTTTATCCCCAAGCGCGTCCAGGATTTTTTTCTTGGCGTTGCCAAGGTTCTCGGGGCTTCGGTCAAATAAGGAATTCACAACATCATCGGCAAGAGCTTGAACTTTATCACTCTCCAGCTCATGATTGAAATTGCCGAGCATGTTCAAAACGTGCTCCTTCGCAGCCTTAGGAGAACTAAGGATTTTGAAATTGCCGTGCAAAATGGCTCTTGCGTTGCCGGGGTCTTTCATTCCCAAATAAACAGCCATTTTGTTTTCGCGTGTCCACATGCCACGGGCGCCCTTGTCGTCTATTACAGGCACTCCCGGAACGCTACTTGCTTCGGAGAAGTCCCGCCATCTATACCCTAGTTCCTTCAGTGTTTTTTCCACGCTGCCCGTTCGCCTGAACCGATGTCGCAATTCTTCATCTCGTGCAGCGTTGGATTTGTCGGCCCAGTTTCTAACCCAGGGGCCTTTAAAAGTTCCGCGCCCACTGTCAAAGTAATCCATGAGCCTTTGCAGGTTCAACGTGGCGGCATAGACGAAATCTCCCGCCGATCTCAGGAGTCCCATGGGTCCCCTGTATTGCTTTCTCAAACCGTCGCGCCCGGCAACAATTCCATACTGCGGCTTACGCTTCGGCAACGCCGCAAGCATCTCGGCAGCCATGTTGTCCTGTCGCTCTTTATCTACTGCGAGCTTCAGGTTTCTTTCCTCAACCCCGCGCGCCCTTATGTTTTCGATCCGTTCGCCAAGTTCGCGCAGTTGGTCCAGCGTCAGGTTGGCAAATCGCCCCAGATATTTCATGTCTTTGGGGTTGACACTCCCTGCGGCCTCGGGGTCTTCAAGTAAATACGCCTCCAATTCGGCACGTTGCCTCAATGTTTCTTTACTGCGCCGTTTAAGGTCGTACTGATCCAGAATCCCCTTTATCTCTTGGTGTGCGTTCCAACCGACATTTCCTGCCTCTGCCGCTGCGTTCAATCTTTTAATGATTTTCCTGGCTTCTTTACGCTGGTTTTCGGCGTGTTCCAGCTTGCCCTTCAAGCCTTTTTTCTCCAGAATCCGGCGTATCTTTTCGTCGTCTAATTTGCCCTGATACCGTTCTTTTATCTGCGCTATCTCTTGTTTGAGCTTCGCTACTTTATCCGCAAGGTCGCCGATTCGTGCGGTAGTAGATATTGTTCCGTCGTCAACGTTGAGGGGCATGGAGCGCCGCCGCGTATCCGATGTAAGGCCTTGGGTATCGCTTCCCGCATTGACTCTGTTCCCCTGCGGTGGTATATTTGCGTCAGAAACACCGCTTTGGCCCGAGATAGCGCGAGGGGCTCCCGTCAGGGAATGACTGGTCTGCGCCCTTTCCCAAAGCGGTGTTTTTTTGTCGTATTGGTCAGCTCGTCTTGGGTAGGCCGAGGTTATTTCATACTGCCCGCTGTTTTCGTCAAAGCGAGTTTCCGCAATAACCGTTCTGTTGGGAGAAGTTTTTCGATCAACAAAATCAAAAGCTCTGCCTCCGGCGTCGTATATTGCTGAAAAATTGTTTAATACCTGCCCCACAAAATCGCCGGCATCTTTAAATCCAAGTTGCCGGAACTGCGCTCCGTGTTTTTGCTCAATACTATTCAACGTAGCTTCTGATACGTGGATGGGGCCTACATGTTTTCCCGGCAACGCGTCGGCCACAGATTGAGAAAGATGTCCAACCACTCCGGATTTTTCCCCGGTAAGAACTATTGGCGCTTCATTCGCTCTATTTGCAACCGCCTCAAGCCCGGCCGCCTGTGCTTCTTTTTCGGACATTCCGGTAGCTTTTGCCTCTTTCTTTGCGGTGTTATATAACGCCCGCGCGTATTTACCGACTTGCCCCTTAGAAGAAAGGAGTTTCTTGGCGCTCTTTGTATCCTTGACGCTCTCCGCCTGCGGTGATATATTTCCCTTAGAAAGCGGGGTAGCACTTTCCGGCCTACTTGGGGTAGGTGGCGTTTTGAACGTTAAGGGAGATGGCCCCGTTTTCGTATTATTAATATCTTCCTTCCACATTGTCACAGGAACCAATTTCCTATATTT
>Ga0131853_10025808_pt1 | contig 10579 bp, 10 predicted proteins | sample TergutLab28metaG_FD_92764 | JGI IMG/M metagenome (GOLD analysis project Ga0131853, IMG submission 92764) | Labiotermes labralis P1 segment gut microbial communities from Petit-Saut dam, French Guiana - Lab288 P1 (version 2) (version 2) | ecosystem: Host-associated > Arthropoda: Insects >... | reverse complement strand
TATCTTGTGCTTAGGCAAAACAGCGGTGTCAACGCAGAACATTGGGCGAATATTCTCGGCACACGCTCAACCCTTGAAGTGACCTATCAGCTACAGCAAAGGGGCTTGGAAACGTCCGAAACAGGCTTTGGCTCAGCAAGGCGTGTGCGTGAGTTTTTCTATCACCCCGATGATATAAAAGCTCTGCGAACCGGGCAAGGGATATTTTTATCACGTGACCAAAACACACATTGCAAATTGCATATTCATAAGCCATTTTAGGGGGAACGCTATGCTTGACACAATCCTGAAAAAGACCAAAAACATCTTCAAAACCATGTGGCAGGACTTCAAGAAGTTTATTACCGCCAATCCGCAATATCTTCTCTGCTCGATTGTTTATTACGTCATCGCTTCGTTTTTGATGGGTGGGGTATTCGTCAGCTTTTTCATTGCTTTGGTGGCTTATGTTCTTTCGTTGGTCATTGCATTTACCCCGCTGGGTGAGAAAATATTGCGGTTTTTCGAGGGTGTGCGAAGAATAGAAACCAATCGAGAAAGAGAATACTTATTTCCCATATTTCAAGAAGTGTACACACGAGCCAGAGAACACAGCCCCGAATTGGGCAGAATACAGCCTTGTATCATTGATAAAATGACCGTTAACGCTTGTGCGTTAGGCAAGCATACCATTGCTGTGACCAAAGGTGCAATTGAAACGTTCAACGAAGATGAACTAAAGGCAATTATGGCACATGAAATCGCCCATATTTTATATGGTGATACCATGGCACGATTATATATTACAATCGGCAACGGCTTTTTCACGGCGTTTGTGTTGGTGTCCAAAGCATTTCTTTTCATGGCAGAATGGATTGAGATGGTTGCTAGCAAAAGCAAGAGCAGTTTTAGTTTTGCCTGGGTGATAATTGTGCTAGTCAAGGCAATTTTTATGCTGATATTACTCGTCACGCAATTTTTGATGAAGCTTGTATTGTCTGTCAGCAGTCGCAGGAGCGAGTTTAGGGCGGATGAATATGCCTTTGAACTGGGTTATGGTGAAAGTTTGGTTCAAGCCTTTTACCTCATTGAAAAATTGCAGTTGGGTGGCACTGCCACTATCGCACAACGAATGACCAGAGAACACCCCAGAATTACTTCACGCATTGAACGGATTGAAACTTTGCTTGAGGAAGAAAGTGCTGTATAAGAACACGTAAATATAATTAAGGACTTCCGCCAAGTTATGACGGAAGTCCTTTGCCTATTATGCTTTTTTGTTCTTTGTCAATGACGGTAGTATTTTTCTGCGGAAAAATCTCCACCTTTTGCATTGACAAGGATAGTATTCATAGCAACCCCAATATATTTTTTGTTTCTTTAATTCGTGTACTAGGCGTGTATGGCTACATGTTCAAAGTCTGTAACTGCTGATTTTAGCCATCTATTGAAAAAACAATATAATTATGTTATATTTATATTTACCGTTTCTTGGTGTTTTACAGTAGTTTCAAAATGTTTCTCAATTGCTTTATCCTAGCCTGTTTTCGTCTGTTTTGTTCTTTTTCCGTTTTTACCATTTTTACTGGATATTGCGTTAAGTGTGCAAAAAGCGTGTACGGATTTTATGCTGCATTCAATACTGCTGTCGCTCTTTGTTCTTCTTTTGGGTACAAGTGCGAATAGGTATTCCAAGTCATTTCAATTTTTGCGTGTCCTAATCGTCTTGAAATCTCTTGAATGTTTATACCCATAAAAGCAAGGAATGATGCATGTGAATGCCTAAAGTCATGTATACGTATTCTCTTTAATCCTGCCAGTGAAGAAAAAAGTATATTTCTATCTCTAATTGTTGTGCTACATAAGCATTTACTATCACCTAAAATTCTGCTATCTTCATTGAAGTTTGGCAATTGCATTTGTCTTTCCTTATGTTCGTTCAATATTTTAATTAGAGGTATAGGCAGTTGTATGGTTCGTATAGATGACCTGTTTTTCGGTGGTGTTTCAACGCCTTTTGCATTTACACTGCGTTTTATGCTTACATATTCGCCTTGAATATCAGTCCAACGCAAGGCGAGCATTTCGCCTTTTCTTAATCCTGTGTAAAATGCAATATTGAAAAACGTGTAAAAATTCCACTCATAAAAATTTGCCTTTTTTGCTTGTTTTTCTTCTGCTTGTTGTTTCGCAATATCAATGTACGTCTTAAATTCTTCCGCCGTATAAAAATCAAATTCTCGTTTTGTAGCCAATGCATCTTTAAAATTCCCGCACCTTGTGCAATGGATTCTTCGGTATGTATTCTAACCTAACTGCGTAGTTCAATATAGTCTGTAATTTGGCAAAAATGCTTTTCTTGGTGTTTAAGTCTAATGATTTTTCCTCAATGGATATTTTCCACTCTTGTAGCAACTTAGCGGATAGATTATCGATTTTTGCATTTTCAAGAATAGGAAAGATGTGATTTTTGAAGGTGCCTTGAGTGATATTTAGCGTTGTTTCTCTAACTTCATATTTTTTAACAGCAATGTACTCATCATACAATTGTCTGATGGTTATTTTTCTTGTGGTCATTTCCTTGTTAGTTTTTAGTTCATGCTCTAGTCGTCTTTCGAGGTCTTTTGCTTTGTCCAATCCAAAGGCTACACGTGTAAGCTGTTTTTTGCTCCCATCATCGGCTACGTAATTTATACGTACATGGTATTTTTGCAAACCGTCTTTTTTGACAGTTCCAACTTTATATATTGGCATATTCATTCCCCCTTAAAAGGGGTTGCTATGAATATGTTTTAATTTTAGCATAAAACATAGTTCACAACAACCCCTAAAGCCTTTATCGTCTTTATAGTCCTAATTTTTGCAGTTTGTTTCTTCGTTTTTCTAAATCTTCAACGTCAATCCCCCAAGCTCTGTATGCACATTCGGTGTTGAGTTTATACATACCGTGAGTGTACACGTTTTCTGCTGTCATGTATTTTTGGGCTAATTTCTTTAGTCTGTTGATTGTGGATTTTGAATGTTTTCTAAAAAGCTGTGCTATCTCTTTTGAGCCTATTTCGGGATATCTGTAGTAGATAAGTATTGCTGTGTCAATATCCGTTATTTGCGGTATGTTCATCGCCATCACCGTCCTTTACCTTGGGTTCGCAACTTGTTATGTCAACGCTGTTTGTAAAATAATCTTAGCACAATAAAGCGTTCATATTGGTGATTTACTCATATGTAGAGTAAAACAGCAAAATTCGACAATGCCTTGATATAGTCCGTTTCGGGGTGATAAAACGTGCGTTTACGCATTAGAGATTTAAGAGAAGATAACGATTATACGCAACAAGAAATTGCTGATTTGCTCCACGTGAGCCAAAAGACCTATTCAAAATATGAGTTGCGGGGATGTGGAAATTCACATTGGAGCATTGAAAAAGTTAGCGAAATATTATGGCACAAGCGTGGATTATCTGCTTGGTTTAACGGACGAAAAAAGTCCGTATATGACTTAAAGAAACAAAAAGGCCCTGTGCCTGAAGTGTACTAATCAAACACGCCATATCATATAGCTAAATCAAAGTCAGCCCCACCCTGCACCCCGCTATATCACTGTATTTCTTCCCTCATGAGTACGCATGGGGTCTCGGCTGAATTATAAATTAACCCGAGACCCCACACGTACAACATGATAAATATTTTCAATATTTATACGGGTAGAAAAGATAGTGATGGCGGGGTGCAGGGTGGGGATATAGAAGTAAGTATATGTAGTAGTGTTTGATGATGTATGTGTGTGTAATGTGAGTGAGAGAGTAGATGTAAGTATGTAAGTTATTTGTTTTGTTTTTTGTTGTGTTGGATAAGGTTGTTTGTTTTTAAGTTTTTTGTAGGTTAGGTGGTATAGGTGGAGTTGGTGGAAAGGGATTTTAAGGTGTTTCGTGAGGTTGCGCGTTGGCGTTTTTGTTTGGGTAGGCACTTGGTGTTTTTAGCGGGGTTTACCTCTCAAAGAGTAACGGACAGAAGAATAAAGGCGTTACTCTCTGAGGGGTATTTGACCCGACATAAAGTCTTGTACGGAGTACCGAATGTGTACCAATTAACAAGTAAGACAAAGAAGCTCATCGGAGCGAATCTTAGGCAGGATAAAATCCGACTTGACCAAATCATGCATGATATTGCAGTGCTTGATGTGGCGATTGCCATCATGAAATCTTTGGGGCTAAGTCCTGCCGACATTAAGACCGAAAAGCAGCTGCATCAAGAAAGTGGCTTTGGCAAGCGAGTACATCATCCCGATTTTGTGTTTATCCATAAGGGCAAGAATTATTGCGTTGAGGTGGAGCTTTCGCTTAAATCTAAAGCTAGATTAGAGAAAAATATTAAGGCGAATTTTCTGCAATATGATGTGCAAGTTTGGGTGCTAGATGAACATGGGGTAAAACTCAAACGCATGTTGCAGGAGTTTAAAGCAGAGTACCCCAATATGAAAATTACAAGTATAAAGGAGCTGATGAAAAAATGAATTTTGAGATTTTTATGAGAATTGGCGAGCGGATTGATGGTTAGACCAATGCTAACGCTTTCGTTTTTATTGGCTGTTCCTATTGCCATTGTGGTTTATGAGCAGTACAAGACATTCCGCATAAACAAGATTTTTAATTTTAGGAAAGAATTAAGGCGCATACGAAAGAAAAAAACTAAAGCTGTTAATAGCACTAATTCTACTTTAATCGGTTATTCGGGCAGACAAAAAATTTATATACCCGACAACGCAAAGCACGCATTCATTTGTGGCACACCTCGGTAGTGGCAAGACCGTTGGGTTATCAAATTTTATCATTGCAGGTATTCAAAAGAATTATGGAATGCTGATTATTGATGGCAAGGGTGATACTGGTGATGGCTCTATTTATGACATTGTGAAAAGGCTAAAGGGTAAGCGTAAGCTACATGTCATTAACCTCTCTACTCCCCTTAAATCTGATTTCTACAATCCATTTCAAAATGCCACGCCGACTGTTGCAAAAGATATGTTAATAAATATGACCGAATGGAGCGAGGAGCATTATAAGCTAAACACAGAAAGATATTTGCAAAGGCTGTTGCAACTGATGGTGTTAAATAATATACCGTTGTCATTCAAAAGTATATTAGCGAATATGAGTATTGAACAGTTTGCAGGGTTAAGCAGTATACTTCAACATCAGGGTAAAATTAGCAAGAATGAGCATTTAGAAAACATTGCACTTGCCAAGACTAGCGGAAAGATTGCCGAAAGTGCTGTTGCTCGTTTTAGCTTAATTGCAGAAAGTGAGTTGGGCTATATCTTCAACGAAGCAGGCATTGACATTCACACTGCACTTGAAGAAAAAGCGATTATTTTATTCATATTAAACCCGCTTATCTATCCCGAATTGTCACCGCTAATTGGTAGGCTGATACTCATTGATAGCAAAAAAGCGGTTAGTAAATTATTTGGCACAACCGATAGAACATTCTTTATTATGGATGAAATAAACTCTTATGCTTCCCCTGTGCTGATTGACTTGGTCAATAAGTCCCGCAGCGCAAATGTTACGTGTGTGTTGGCTACACAGAGCCTTAGTGATTTGGATTATATGGCAGGTGAAGCATTCAAGGAACAGGTCATAGAGAATTGCAATAACTTTCTTGTGATGCGTCAAAACAGTGCCGTCAACGCTGAATGCTGGGCGAATATCTTAGGCACTAGCTCAACCCTTGAAATGACCTACCAACTGCAACAAAAGGGGCTGAATACGTCAGAAACAGGCTTTGGTTCTGCTAAACGTGTGCGTGAGTATTTGTATCATCCAGACGAGATAAAGACACTACAAACAGGGCAAGCGGTGTTCCTGTCAAGGGATACAGGGCGGACATTACAGGGTTAGGGTAAATAAGCCGTTCTAAGTCGAAAATTAATTTAATAAAATGGAACATTACAAATGAAAAAATCATAGCAATTTTTCATTTGCTATGACCACTAAAAGCCGTTAAGTTACCTACTTTGCGAACGCTCCACGATTTACTTATTACTTAATATTCTACTCAAATCAGCAAGAAAAGTCAAGAAATATTTTAATGAAACCCCTGAATTTTCGGCTTTTTGCCATTATGGCATATAAAAGACGTAAAATAGAGGGGGTTTCTTTCTATTCGGGGTCAAAAAAGTGGTCAATTTAAGGAGGTTATGCCATGCCACGCAGAGGTGAAAATATACGAAAGAGGAACGATGGTCGATGGGAAGCTAGAATAATTGCAGGACGCACGCCCGATGGAAAAGCACAATACAAATATCTTTATGCACGTACTTATGCTATCGTAAAAGAAAAACAAATGAATTACAATGCAAAAACTGAACCGCCCAAAGAAGAAGTTATATTTTCATTACAGGGTATTCCTGTGAAAATGATTTGCACGGAGTGGTTAGAAGATATACGCATTAAAGTTAAAGCTTCTACATATGGAAATTATCATGGAATTGTTGATACGCATATTGTTCCATATTTTCAAAATATGGGCAGCAATCAATTGACAAACGATACAGTCAATACCTTTACCCGAACGAAGATTGATAGCGGGCTTGCTCCTAAAACCATTTATGACATTGCCTTGATATTGCTCCAAATTGTAGAGTTTGGAGTACGTAAGAAGTATGTTGCCCAATTTGATTTTAACGATATTTTCTTTCCTAAAATACAAAAAACGCAAGTGTCTGTTTTATCTGCAACAGACGAAAACAAGCTTATTTCTTACTGTTTTGCCCATATCAGCCATATTACAATAGGTATTTTATTAGCCCGCTATACTGGCATCCGATTAGGTGAATTATGTGCCTTGACATGGCAAAATATTGATTTTGACGATGGAGTTTTACACATCACCCATACACTACAAAGAATTAAGAATACAGACCCAAACGCAACAAGCAAAACAAAGATTATCATTGATACGCCCAAAAGTGCTTGCTCTGTCCGCTCTATACCCATTCCCGATTTTATCTTGTCTGAATTGCAAAAACTAAAAGGCAGTCAAGGCCTTGATTGTTACATATTAAGAGGTACGAGAAAATATGCAGAACCTAGATTATTTCAAAAGAAATATAAAAAGATACTAGCACTAGCAGGTGTTGCTTATGCAAAGGTTCATGTGTTAAGACATACTTTTGCAAGCAGAGCCATTGCACTGGGGTTTGATATAAAGGCACTAAGTGAAATATTAGGGCATTCTAGCGTGAAATTCACATTGGAACGCTATGTGCATAGTTCCGATGAACTGAAAAAAATGTACATGGAAAGGCAAGCGATTTGCAGTTAGAAAAAAATCTATTCGTGGTCAAAAAAGTGGTCAAATATTTTTCAAAGCCTTGTGTTGCAAGGCTTTTTCTGCGTTTGTTCGCAAAGTAGGTAACTTAACGAACAGCATATTTTCACTTCTACAATATTGTACATTATTTTTACGAGGAGGACAAGTCTTATGAAAAAACGGATTTGAAATGAATGACAAAAGCAAAGAAAATTGGACGGTGCTTGCTTATGCAGTAATTACGCCATCTACAATATGTGGGGGTCTTTTCTTTGGATGGTTGGTGTGGACTTGGAATACCCGAGACTAGCACGTGGTGGTTTTTTTCACCGATAATAGCCACAGCCTGTGCAATCCCTGCGATAATACTTCTAATAATGAAGTATTATCTAATATCTTTGATTTTTCAAATAATACCACTCATTTATTTTGCGTTTGGTCTTTTATTAAACTATTTGTCCACAGGTTCATTTTTTGGCGGTCATTATATGCGATGGTGATACTAATGCTTATCTTTATATGCAAATTTCACAGGCATGAAAGGAAACTCACATGAAAAAACTTCTTCGGGCAACCCTCTGCATTCTCTTGGCACTTTGGTTAGGCTTTGGCTTAACAACAAGCACGGTCGCTGTGGCTGTGCCTTTTGCTGTGGTGCAATCACTCAATAGTGGTATCCCATCGAATGCTATCCGTATACGAACAGAAGCCGAGTTGCGGTCTATTAGTGGCGGGACAACAAGCGTAGGGAGATACTACGTTTTAGAAAACGATATACACCTAGTACAAGAGTGGATACCGCTCGTTGATTTTCGAGGAACATTGAATGGGCAAGGATACGCAATACACAATTTGTTTGTTCTAGCGAGTAGCAACCGAGACAATGCGGGTTTTTTTGCCACAACATCAAATGCGAACATAAGAAATATCACAATCAATATTGGTATAGCGGGGATTACTTCAAACCCTAGTGGTCAAACTGGAGATAGTGTGGCTGGTGGTTTAATCGCACAAACAAGAGATAGCCTTAACGTTATAAATACACACGTTATTGGAAATGTAACCGCTACCTACCAACGATCTGTTCATTCTTCTGGTTCAACAGCAGGCGGTCTAATTGGTTCTTTTTATTCAAGAGAAACCAACAACAGAATTGAAAGAAGTTCATTTGTCGGCAATGTCTTTGCTAGACATAACTTCAATTCAGCATATGCTGGGGGTTTAATCGGTCACTCTAGGACGCGATTTGGCAATGGAAATTTGATTATTTTAAACGCATTTACCCAAGGGTCGGTATTGTCCATCATAACCGATAGTCGTTCGAACTCAAGGTCAGCGGGGCTTATCGGTCTCAGTAGTGGAAGAGTAAGAATAGAAAACGCATATTCCGCAAGTGAGGTTTCTGCATTTAGTAATCCCCAAGGACGAAACTGGACACAAGCATTAGGAGAATTTTGGGATGCCCAGTTTCCCTTTCTCGTGAATTCTTTCTGGTGTGTCATGCAAGATGCATCATGTCATTTTGCCATAGGACTTACTCCAACGCAAATGCGTAACCAAGCTTCTTTTACTGGCTGGGACTTTGAAAATGTTTGGGCAATTAACCCAAGCATAAACGATGGATTTCCATATTTAAGGACAATATCGTCTACTACACCTGTAATAAACGTAACAGGCGTATCAATCGCAGGAAATGCAACTCGAAACATGAATGTTGGGACAACACTCCAGCTTTCAGCAACAGTTACACCCGCAAATGCGACCAATCGCAATGTAACGTGGACTTCTAGCAATACGGCAGTTGCAACGGTTAATACTAATGGTCTTGTTACTGCTAGAGCTGGTGGAACAACAACAATCACGGTGAGAACAGCCGATGGCAATCGCAGTGCTAGTGTTACAGTAAACGTAACTGTTCCAGTCACAGGCGTGTCCATCGCAGGAAATGCAACTCGAAACATGAATGTTGGGACAACACTCCAGCTTTCAGCAACAGTTACACCCACAAATGCGACCAAGTCGAATTTGCCCGCCGGGCAAGCCTGCGTAACCCGCACCCGCCCGAAATTACGCCGCTCAGCGGCAAGATCAAGTGCGGCATTTGTGGTGCTGGCTACCGGCGCAAACACGCCGCCGCTGGCAGTAAATACGAAAAACTGGTGTGGATTTGCAGCACATTCAACACGCTGGGCAAGGCGCATTGCTGCGCCCAACAGGTGTCGGAAGATATTCTGCTGGCAAAAGTGGTTGAGGCCGGGGGCTTTGACGACTTGCAGCAGGTGCTGGTGCCGGGCGCGAACCTGCTTTCATTTATATATAGCGACCGGCAGGTTGACACCACATGGGAGCACCGCTCCCGCCGCGAAAGCTGGACACCCGCCATGAAACAAATCGCACGACAGCATCAAAAGATAAACGAAGGCGAAGTGCCGCAGTATTTCGTGCAGGGCAGCCACCCGGCCATCATCGAACAGGATGTGTTTGATTTGGTGCAATACGAGCTTGCGCGGCGTGCTGCCAGCGGGCAAAACGCCACAAGCGTGCACCCATTTTCAAGCAAGGTTTTCTGCACCTGCGGCGGCATGTTTGGCTCAAAGGTGTGGAACAGCACTCAGCCCTACCGCCGAACCGTGTGGCAATGTAATGCCAAGTATGCTAAGAAGCAACCCTGCCGCACCCCGCACCTCATAGAAGCGCAAGTCGAGGCCGCGTTCCTCGCGGCGTTTAACCAGCGGATTATCCGTCGTGACGAGGCGTTTGCAGCCCACGAAGAAATGCTGGCCGTGCTCACCAACACCACCGACCTTGACAGCGAAGCCACAGCCCTCACGCAGGAATGCGAAGTCGTGATGGAGCTGACCCGCCGCGCCGTGCAGGAAAACGCCAGCACAGCCCTTGACCAAGAAGCCTACCAGCAGCGGCACGATGCGCTGGTGGAACGCTACAACACAGCCCACGCCCGGCTGGGCGAAATTGAAGCCACCCGCACCGAACGCCGGGCAAAGCTGGCCAACATCAAGCGGTTTTTGCGCAGCCTTGAACGGCAAACCGACCTCGTGACGGACTTCGATGACGAGCTGTGGTACACAACCGTTGACCGCATGACGGTGCATGCCGATGGGCAGCTTTGTTTCCTGTTCCGCGATGGTGTGGAAGTCGTGCCGCAGGCCGGGGAAATAAAAATGGCGGCGTAATTCAAGCCCGCAGGTTCAACACGAGCCTGCGGGCATTTTTTATTTGACAACCCTGGCGCGATGTGCTATACTAAGATGGTGGGCAATCGTTT
>Ga0131853_10025807_pt1 | contig 10579 bp, 7 predicted proteins | sample TergutLab28metaG_FD_92764 | JGI IMG/M metagenome (GOLD analysis project Ga0131853, IMG submission 92764) | Labiotermes labralis P1 segment gut microbial communities from Petit-Saut dam, French Guiana - Lab288 P1 (version 2) (version 2) | ecosystem: Host-associated > Arthropoda: Insects >... | reverse complement strand
GAGGATGATCCCATAGAGGGATTGAAACATGTAGGAGATATTTTAAATCCATTTTAATCCAATAATGTGGTTTTAAATGGTTTGACAAGTATGTGCAATTAGTTGGTTTTAATAAATATTCAAGATTCTCTTTGGCTTAGTGGCAGTGAAAGAATTTTCTCTCTGATTATTTCCATATCATCCTACAAATCATTTTACTCGTATTCCATATTCATCTATTATCCGAGGCTGTTAGATGTAACTATAAATGTCCTAAGTACCATCTAACATCTACGCCATTACAGATCTCTTTGTGTGCTGAAAACAAAATTGAGTCTAAAAGCATGAATTGTGTTGCTAGTTGGAGGACATACTTCGAAGACACCAGCAACGTCACAGACCGGAAGAAACAGAAGTTTCACGTATTACCGTCAGGCAAAGGACAAAGGATAAAACAGAAAATAAATTTAAAACTGCCTAAAAAACCACTGGTTAGAAACCAAAGATAGATATTAAGAAACAAAAGCAAGGATGGCCAAAACAAGAGCGAAATAAAGGAAGAAGCTAATCGGCATTTTGAATTCCTGTCCTGACGAAAAGCTCCAGGAAACAGAAGCGACGGTAGTATTGTGGATTATTATTATTATTATTTCTTGTTGGTAGCGATGGACAGTTTTAGGCAAAATATGGTCCGAAACATGAATGAAGTCTGTAAGCCAACTGTGGCAAGCAGCTGCATGTTGACTGCATTTTTGATAATTTGAATCGTGCAAAGAGGCAGATCAAATTTTTTCGGACCCTAGACGGCAGTTGTTAAAATTACGGTCGCTTGGAACACACCCCCCCCCTCCCACCGAAATGTCGCAAGAAAAAAACAGAGAGAACTACAGGTTCTAAAGCCCTAAACAGAATACCGTCACTGGAAATACTGTATCAGGTCACTTGGCAAAAAATAATGTTGACTGCAGAAGCAAATTTTCATTTATTATATGCTTCCTTTCCTTTCGTTATCTCATGTTTAGTTTACATAAATCCAAATACCAGTATAATCACATCGGAAACACCTACATTACATTACATTTTACATGAATTAGCAACCAACGGCACCATTTTTTTTTTATCATCACGCTTGCCATCTCTCCCGTACAACAACTGTAAAGCGCCAGTTCAGTTCAGCGAGACACTTCAACAGTATTCCTAATTATTTTAACATCTTTAAAGCAAAATTTCATTAATTGCCTCAATAAAAAACGACCGGAAAAAATATCGTACAGAACCTTGGCGTCTACCTCACTCTATATGGTAATTAGCTCCTAAAAACACTCTAAAGTTTCATCTTTCCATTCCGCTCCCCCCCCCCATGTCACGCTATACTCAAAACTCCATAAGGCGCAGTAAAAACATTCTGTCTCGGTTAAAAGCTTACGTTTAAGGAAAATAGAAACACTTGGTTTTTCCGAGATCCACATAAAGCACTTAAATTTCCTTAAAGGTGAATATCGGGTTTAACTAAATTAACCAGTGGGCTTTAAACAATACGGAATAAATTGGCGTCTAAAATATCTCATGGAAAGAACATGTAATGTCAGCAATCCACAGCAGTTTATTGACTTGGGCTGTATTTCGAGGTGGGTAAAGGTAAAGGTAAAGTGCATCCTTGTACAGACACTGAGGCTCTGTACAGGCCGTACGGCCCTCAGGGGGAGTAGAGGTATAGCTCTACTGTACAGGCACTGAGGCTCTGTACAGGCCGTACGGCCCTCAGGGGGGAGTAGTGGTATAGCTCTACTGTACAGGCACTGAGGGTCTGTACAGGCCGTACGGCCCATAGAGGGAGTAGAGGTATAGCTGTACTGTACAGACACTGAGGCTCTGTACAGGCCGTACGGCCCTCAGGGGGAGTAGAGGTATAGCTCTACTGTACAGGCACTGAGGGTCTGTAGAGGCCGTACGGCCCATAGGGGGAGTAGAGGTATAGCTGTACTGTACAGACACTGAGGCTCTGTACAGGCCGTACGGCCCTCAGGGGGAGTAGAGGTATAGCTGTACTGTACAGACACTGAGGCTCTGTACAGGCCGTACGGCCCTCAGGGGGAGTAGAGGTATAGCTCTGCTCTTTCTTGACCACGGCACTAAAAGGGGGTGAGGGGTCAGCGTCACGCCCCGGCCGCTCTTTACCCCCGAGAATGACCCGGTACCCATTGTAGAGGAGGCTGGGTGGACCCCAGGGCCGGTCTGGACATGTGCGGAAAATCTCGCCCACATCGGGATTCGATCCCCGGGCCGTCCAGCCCGTAGCCAGTCGCTATACCGACTGAGCTACCCGGCTCATAGTGTTTTGAGGTACCTCTATGAAGTGACGTTTGTATACAAAACGCGATAGCTTATACTATTCCGAATGTAATGTAGTAAGTATTGTTTGTTCTAAAGCAGTGCGAATAGATACAGTGTCATGTGTGTATGCAAATTGTAGACTTTACGACATTTTGGACGTCTACAAAGGTACTACTAACGTACCCGCGGGTTCAGAAATCTGTGTGTCAGCAGGTTGAAGAAATTATAACCTCATACTTACAAGCGGTGAGCCGGGTAGCTCAGTCGGTATAGCGACTGAGCTACGGGGTGGACGTTCCGGGATCGAATCCCGGTGGGGACGAGATTTTTCGCCCGTCCAGACCGACCCTGAAGCCCACGCAGCCTCCTGTAAAATGGGTACCGGGTCTTTCACGGGACTAAAGCGGCCGGGGCGTGGCTTTGACCACGCACCCCAATCTAGCGCCGAGGTTAAAGAAAGAATAGAGCTATACCTTTACTCACTCTAAGGGCCTTCTTGGCCTACAAAAAGGGTGAAACCTACACTACTTACAAGGGAAAGACAATGCACGTACAACGTAACATTAAGACCATTTCGTTCACCCATTGTTGTAGTGATAAAACGATAAGTAATGCATATTCTGAGTGTGTGTAAACTTGGCTATACAGCATGCAATGCGCATGCGCCATATTTTCATCTGTGGTCCGTAAGGCTCTACAATATTTTCCCACATTATCTCATAAACGGCACGATTTTAGCAAAAAAAAAGTTTTTGAACACAAAATGTATTTTTTGATTTTCACTATAATATTCGCCGTAATTGTTTCCATTCTAAGAAGAACTGAGCAGAGATATTATCATAGACGTGTATCGGTCTTTATATAAAGTACCGGATATACCTGTCAGATTTTAATGAAACTTGGAATTTCTCGACTTGTTTTCAAAATATATTCAAATACTAAATTTTATTCAAACCAGACCAGTTGGAGCCGATTTTTCCATGCGGAAGTATTGATAGACAGATGGAATGGACATAAGGACAAACACGAAAAGCTAATAGTCGCTTTTGGCAGTTTTACGAACGCGCGTCAGAAAGATTCAGTTCATATTCCACATACATCACAGTTCCCCTCCACTATAAATACCAGCACACTGTAGATATTAACCTTTTGGCGCCGGAATTATTTTTTTAATTTTAGCACACCCTGTATATAAAATGTGAATAATACAGGAACCAAATATGTTAGAATTATGAAACAAACTGCATTTCGAAGAGCAAAAAACGGAGAGTATACACCGTGTTTAAAATATTCAGTACGTATATTTGTTGAATAAATATATAAAATGCAACTTTAGAGGTTAGCGGTGCGGTACGTCAACTATAGTTGACATTAGGCGTCAAAAGGTTAACCAGACATAAATGGATGTTGCAATCCTAGGCCATGTAATTACTATCAATAAAACACTAAATTGGATAGTTTCCATCCCGTTGTGTATATGTAAACAATTTATTAATAAAACCGTCTTTACACAAAAATATAATAATATATTGTCTTTTATTTTTCTTTTCGTTGTTACACCGTGCAGGTTGTTGAGTTACTCAATTATTATACCAACCACTGCACATATATAAAATTTATAAAATTTACACATTAAAACTTTAAAACGCTCCGACATGTTTCGGTCCTAGGACCATCATCAGGAAGCAATATATTCCTTGCTAAACGCACACTAGAAATTTTCACAGAATATTTTCGTTGTTACCTTTGCATGTTGTTGAGTTACTCAATTATTATACCAACTACGGCACATACATAAAATTTGTACAATTTACACATTAAAATATTAAAACATTAAAAGACTCCGACATGTTTCGGTCCTAGGACCGTCATAAGGGAGCCATATCGTCCTTGCTAAATTCACTCTATAAAAATTCACATTAATTTCGCTGTGCCAGTTGGGTATTGTGGCAGCATGCCGTGTTGTGTAACGTTATGTTGCGAAGAGTGCCCTGCTACGGATGTGCTTTCTGTGTTTCGTTGCGTGAATATACAAGTAATAACTGTTGCAGATTATTGTTACAAATATTTAGCTAAGCAACATGTTTCGGCTTTACTCGACTATCATCAGGCTTACAAAGACAGTGGTGTTAGTCAAGGTACATTCAATGGTGTTTACCTATGGGATCCCATGGTTTACTTTCTTTTCTTGTATGAAAATTTAATCTCTTATTTGATTCGGATAATCTGAGCCCTATTTTGAGTCTTATGTGCGGTTGGCGATGTGGCTGGGATCTTAACTTTTGCGTAATTTGGAATGATCTTTTTTGGCGAAGCACTGCTTGTTAAAGAAAATATCAGCGTTACATTTTAGTACCATGGGATCCCATAGGTAAAAACCACTGAATGTACCTTGACTAATACCACTGTTTTGTAAGCCGAGTAAGGCCGAAATATGTTGCTTAGCTAAATAATTATAACAATAATCTGCAACTGTTATTATATTGTTGTGTAAATACGGTTTTATTAATACGTTGATTAACCCTTTAAACGCCGTATTAAATCCAATCTGCCATTTGTTGGCATTATTATGAGCTCACCATATTCTCCACGTTAGCAGGATAAGGGTTAATAGAACAGCTTCGCCTAGTATTACTTCTCTCTCCTGCACTCTTTAACCTTTTGGCGCCGGAATTTTTTTAATTTTAGCACACCCTGTATATAAAATGTGAATAATTCAGGAACAAAATACGTTAGAATTATGAAACAAACTGCATTTTGAAGAGAAAAAAACGGAGATTATACACCGTGTTTAAAATATTCAGTACCTATATTTGTTGAATAAATATATAAAATGCAACTTTGGAGGTTAGCGGTGCGGTACGTCAACTATAGTTGACGTTAGGCGTCTAAAGGTTAAAGCAGCGAATAGTTCTTAAATAAGTGTGAGATTAAAGGTGAAAATGGGACACGATAAGAAACTGAAAGAGAGAAACCAGCTGATGAAGCGCGAATAAACTCTCCAGCGACAACGCTTCAGTCCTCGGCCGTCTGCCAACACGCTCCCTGTCACCCACTCGGGAGAAACCGCCCAGGGATTCCTGATATCAGAAGGAGTCCCACTTTAGACGGTCTTAGTGCTTTCGGAAAGAAGGAGGAAAGGAAAGAAATCGATCATAATAAGACAAGACAATCTAATAGTGTAAAATCCATCTTAAAGTTCTTACTCCTACAATAAAAGTTGCTGGGAAAGTCAGACTTCAATAATAAGATTTTAATTTTTTTTCGACAGAACGTAGAATCACATTTAGTGTTCCAGTGACGGATGGTGTAAAATTAGTGTTCGCATTATATCTATGCTCTGTTTTGTATTCAGAGGCAAGGAATGCAGGCGCACGGGTATAAGGCAGGACGAACATTTCTTAGTGTCTGAGAAACACACGGAGAGTCGAAAAACATTTGGCTATATGGAGCGGTAGAGGTTATGTATATTTAATGTGTGTCATCCCCTTTATGTTTTGTACAATAGTAAGAAGTTAGGTACGTTAACACTTAACGTCAGAAACAACTGTATTTGTTTTTATTACAAGGAGTTTACAACGACATGTTTCGGCCCAATATGTGGGCCATCATCAGTTTGTGGTTAGACTTACGGCTTAGGCTATACTAGCATGCATGTTAGTATGCTAGCATAGCCTAAACTGTAAGTCTAACCACAACCTGATGATGGCCCACATGTAGGGCCGAAACATGTCGTTGTAAACACCTTGTAATAGAAACAAATATAGTTGTGTTCGACGTTAGGTGTTAACGTACCTAACTGCTTACTGTTATGTAAATCTCTAAAGAACCTGAAGCATAAAATCAAAAAATTCCTATGAATTACATTCAAAGATTCATTCATAACTCGCAGAAAAAAACATCACTTTACATTACAAAGACCACCTTCTGATGTATCTCTCCCTTATACAACAGCTTAGCTTTTTAAGAAACTCGTCCCCCTCCATGGAACCTGACTGACGTCACTGCCGTCATAAGACTAGGGTTATCGATGTAAGGCTTTGAGCTATTTGGCCCAAACGTGATCAATAAACATTTATTTGTGGGGCGTACAAATCATTTTTCAAATGACTTGAGTAATTAAATTTCGAATTTAATAATTGCCCAACAAGATGCTACTTCACTCAATTATTATACCAACCACTGCACATATATAAAAGTAATAAAATTCACACATTAAAACATTAAAAACGCTCCGACATGTTTCGGTCCTAGGACCGTCATCAGGGAGTCATATCGTCCTTGCTAATGTTACACTACAAAAAGTCACATTAATTTCGCTATTCCAGTTGGACGATATAGCTCCCTGATGATGGTCCTAGGGCCGAAACATCTCGGAGCGTTTTTAATGTTTTATTGTGTAAATTTTATTAATTTTATATATGTGCAGTGGTTGGTATAATAATTGAGTGACTTGACAACATGTACGGTGTAACAACGAAAATAAGATGCTACTTCTTCGGTTTATTACATTTCTGTAGGCAGCTCTACACGTTTCGGGTGTTGACATCCATCATCAGCTGTACCAGCTCCTGATGATGGGTGTCAACACCCGAAACATGTAGAGCTGCCTACAGAAATGTAATAGACTAAATACAGTCACAACATTTTGGACAATTATTAAATTAGATTCACGATGCACGGACCCATGTATATAAATCAATTACATTTCTTTACGCTTCGTATCAAGAACAAAACAAGCTGCAGCTATTATATGTGATTGATAATTGGTGATTATGCAATGTATATTCGTTAACTGCAGTTGGGTTGACACCCGGTGACAGCAGTACAATACACATTTGTACACACACAATACACAGAACAACACAATGAAACAGACTACATGGAACACTACATATAAAACAATAAGAATATATAAACAAATCAATAAAAATACATAATTTATAAAATTAAAGAGAAGAATACAAAACATACAACTATATATATATATGTACATATATATATATATATATATATATATAATGACAAAAAATCGAAAGAACTGAATACGAAAGAATGTGATAAACGAAACAGCCATATAAACAGCAAACTTCATATGATCTGTGTAAGGTAAAGTGATCCCGTTACAGGCCCGGTGTGGCCCAGAGGGTGGGTAGAGGTATAGCTCTACTGTTCCATGACCGCGGCACTACAAGGGGGTGAGTTGTCAGCAGCACGCCCCGGCCGCACTTTACCCACTGGAAAGACCCGGTACCCATTATACAGGAGGCTGGGTGGGCCCCAGGGCCTGTCTGGACGGGCAGAAAATCTCTTCCCCGCCGCGATTCTTTCGCGGACCGTCCAGCCCGTAGTCAGTCGTTATACCAACTGAGCTACCGGGCCCACCATATGATATGTAAATAAATATATATATATATATCTTCTAATAACGTTTTGTGTTGAAAATATATTGCTCTGTAGATCCGTGTATTTTGTCGTGTTCGACTTGTTATTAAAGGGCAGTTAGTTTCACAAGAGTTTGTTTTTGTATCAAACGTTGTTACTTGTGCAAAAACATTGTTTTATATCAGATTTTATGCAAAAAATTCAGTGATTATTTTTATAACAAAAAAATTTCGTTTCAAACTCCCAACAAATTTTTGGTTAGTAGATAAATAATGATAGGTTATTGACAATAATACAGGGTTATTCATAAGACCGTGAAACTTTTAAAAAATTCGCAACAAATAAACTACTCAGCGGATCGTGGTAGTTCTTACGCCGATAGAGAAACCCTACACGTTTTTTTTTACATATTTCACAAATGCTTAATGTGTCCACCTTTGGTAATACGGCAGACATCTATGCGATAGTCCATCTCGTTCCACACGCGTGTCAACATATCACGGTCGACCAGAGCCACAACAGCGGTGATAATGTTGCGAAAATCTGGAGATTAGCGGGGAGTGGAGGCACAAAGACAGTGTCCTTCACAAACCCCCAGAAAAAAAAGTCGCGCGGGGTTAAATCCGATGATCGTGGTGACCACCGCATTAACTCGTCATCTTCTTTCCCTGTACGTCCTATCCACCTTTGTGGCAAGTTTCGATTGAGATACCCTCGCACGTCTTTGTAGTGAGCCGGAGTGCCGTCTTGTTGAAAGATGTAATCATTACTGTCTTCATTAAACTGTGGCATCAGCCGGTTTTCTAACATGTTTCACGAACTTATGAATAACCCTGTATTATAAAATACACAAAATGTTTAACTAAAATTCCAAGTTTTTTAAACTTTTGGTGCCGGAACTATTTTTTAAATTTTAGCACATCCTTTATATAAAATGTGAATAATACAGGAACCAAATACGTTAGAATTATGAAACAAACTGCATTTTGAGGAGAAAAAACGGAGAGTATATACCATGTTTAAAATATTCAGTACATATATTTGTTGAATAAATATATAAAATGCATCTTTAGAGGTTAGCGGTGCGGTACGACCACTATAGTTAACATTAAGCGTCAAAAGGTTAACTAAATGCATATTTCAAATGTAGTGGGTAGATGGGTAGATGCAAGTTGGTTTTGATATGCTTCACAATGGAAGGCTATTTCCATTCACTTAAAAAGCGTAAAGAAGTCTGGATTCCAACGATATCACAATAAACGGATTATAGCAGGAATTACCAAATTTAAGGTAATTTCTCTTGCAATATTTCCTTCCTTTTCCCCTGAAATAAGGCGTTCCACACATCCAGGTAATGTTTGGTTGCAACCATCCGTTGGCGCTGTGATGCGATCTGCAAAAATTGCCACCAGCGTATCTTCGTGTACTTTCTTACTACCAACGTAGAGCAGACCGACGATTATATGTCTGGTATTTAACGTAAGCATTGTGTTTTAAATGGCTGATAAAATTTTAGGCGGGGGAACGAGGAGGGGGAACGTGTCGGTAAGTAGGTTGGGATTAGAGAGGTTGGTGGGTGTGGTTGTGTTCGGTGCGCGGATACATTGAGAGGCTATAGATTTGAACAGACAGACAGATGGGTACGAAAAGAGATTTATGAATTGGCTGACAGATATTTAACACCAAAGTTGGCATGTATTAATCATTTACCAACGCTCTTTTTAAATATATGGTTGTTTAAAAGCGTCGAAAGGGGGAATTACTGTGAATAATCTATCGATCAAAACGTTGAAGCAAACAGCGGCTGTCGAGTTTAATGGCAGTATTCAAGAAATTTAATGAAAACCTTAAATTTAAGACGAAAAATTTCAAGAAACATGGCTTCGATTTTATATGTATGTATATATATATATATACAGGAGGGTGAATCAAAAAGTAAAGGCAATTTTTAAATTACATGGTAACCAGGACAGAGAGGAGCTGCCGCATTGCGCAATATTGACAATACCTGTTGAAGAGTTCAGCCATGTGCAGTACAGCGCTCTGCCTGCAGTCGAGTGGCAGCAACGAGGGCGAAAACATGGACTGTCCTTTGTAATATTGCACCATCAAAGAACAACGTGGCATAGTGCGGTTTGTTTGGGCAGAAGGAGTGAAACCTGTGGAAATTCACCGTCGTGTGTTGGCTCAGTATGGACAGAGCAACATGAGTCAACGGAAGGTTTATGAGTGGGTGGAAAGGTTTAAATCGAGTCGAAAACGTGTTACTGATGGAGGTCGTTCTGGTCGGCCATCAACATCGCGGGGCCGAAAAGCTTCTTCTGTGCAGGAATACAGAAACTAGTTGAACGATATAACAAATGCATTGTGTTGCATGGGGACTGTGTAGAAAAATGATATGTAAAATTGCTCACAGTTACTTCTATTAAAGCCGTTGAATGTATTTTGCTTTTACTTTTTGATTCTCCCTCGTATGTAATAAATTTGACTGCAAATGGGCTGTCACCCGGTGGCAGTGTTTATTATGCATGTACATAAATATGAAATGAAGATAAAATATATATGTATTAAGGATCTAAGAAATTTAAGTCGGGAGGGCTATATGAGAAGCATGTAGTAGGAACTTGGAATCTTGGGAACCATCTCAGCATTCGCTTATAGACACAAGGAAACCAAGAAAAACCTGTGTCGAGGTGGCCGGTCGCAGGACCTACCGAATACTGACTTCTAGCCAGCAATCCGGCAACGAAAACAATACACATGAAGTAACAAAGATATGCACAAGATTATAACACAATACACAAAAGACAATACAATACATGAAGTAACAAAGATATGCACAAGATTATAACACAATACACAAAAGACAATACAATACATG
>Ga0131853_10025806_pt1 | contig 10579 bp, 7 predicted proteins | sample TergutLab28metaG_FD_92764 | JGI IMG/M metagenome (GOLD analysis project Ga0131853, IMG submission 92764) | Labiotermes labralis P1 segment gut microbial communities from Petit-Saut dam, French Guiana - Lab288 P1 (version 2) (version 2) | ecosystem: Host-associated > Arthropoda: Insects >... | reverse complement strand
TCTCGAGCGGGGGGGGCGTATGGAGTACTACGAAAAATACTGAAAAGCAGGAAAGTGATAGAGGAGATGGGGTGGGGGGGGGGGGGGGGGGGGGGGTGTAGACTCTGGCGGCAGTATGAAACATACACTACAAAAGACGAGATCTGGGTATTTGAACTGAGAATGAGGCAGGATCGGTGCTGCCACTAGGGGGACGGAGACTGAGCGTCCAGTTCACTGGGAGGTGGGGGTGACCACCACGTATTCAAACTACAAAAAACATTCTGAGCTACGGGCCATTCGAACATAAGACCTCAGTATTTACGTCATCTTAGTTAAGAGTGTTTAAAATTCAACGATATAGTTCCATGTTTTCTTCAGAAGAAGTTCATTAAGCGAACGCACAATAGTAAAGGCCTAGCTAGACATCCATTTGTATGTCTCTTCCTTTCCTCTAAACAATTCAGCTAAGACGACGATATGTCGGACATATTGAAAATAAAATAAAATAATAAAAATTATCACACGCATTATTATTCTGCTGACGTAATCTCTACATCACAACGGGAACACTTTCTCACACTTCAAAACGAGAAGCATGGCTGATAAAAAAGAGCACACAACATATATATGCTTATACATACCTACAGACTGCAAGGAATAAACTTTCGTATTATTTTCTCCTTGAATTGTGAATGATTACAGTATCTTAATAATAATAATAATAATAATAATAACAACAACAACAACAATAAACTGCAATTGGGTTGTCACCCGGTGGCAGTGGTCATTTTACATGCATACAAAATACGAAAATGGTTACTACTAAACTCAAGTCAGGAGGGCTACATGAGAAGCATGTAGTGGCAACTTGGAGCCTTGGGAACCGTCTCAGCATTTGCTTATAGACACAGGGAAAACAAGAAACACCTGTGTCGAGGTGGCCGGTCGCAGGACTTTAGGAATACTGACTACAGTCCGGTACCTAAAGTAAAAACAAAAAAAAAAAAGCAAAGCGCACACAGTACAACAAATAAACATAAGATAACAACAATACACACAAGACAACTACAACAATACACACGATCAACGAACAACATTCACATACAAGACCACTTAAAACTACCAACAATACACACGAGACAAATTAGGATACATGTACAAAAGTAAGAGAGTAATGCGTATAGTTTTTTGTAATTACGCCCCCCCCCCCCAAATCATTAATTCACTCACGCTTTCACCTCAGTTCTTCACTTCTCATCACTTATTACTCCTATAAACCTTTTCCATAAAGATTCGTCCCCCACCCCTTCCCTATACTGCATTTCACTTCATCTCATTCCACTTCACTTCGTTCACTTCACTTTCTTAGTAATAACAAATGCACAACGTATTATTAGAATATATATTTCACCTTATGTTACCCCTACATGTTTCGGCTGGTCGCCATCTTCAGATATAACTTAAAAACACGCAGTAATAAAATATTCCTTGTGTTGCTATGTACATAAATGTGCAGAATCGTGTTAAAATTTACATTACATACAAATTAAAAATAACAATATACAGAATATGATAAATGACAATTGATGTGTTGAAGATCAGATGTTACAAAACAGTAGTTGGAGGTGCACCGGCAGTCTGCAGTCTCCCGTTGCACTTCAAACTAACGAGACACAACTCACAGGGGCAGGAAGCTACTAGGATCGTAAAGTTATAGATGTTTGTACACAAGCAACAACTGGAAGGCAGAACAGATCTACTGCAATTTTTATCTTTGCACCGTGCATTTTGAAATCTACGCAGTTCACTCACCAACAAATGCACTATTTATTAACTTGATTAAAAGTTTTAAATTTACATTAAAATACACAATAATATCGCTCCTACATGTTTCGGTCTTTAATGACCGTCATCAGGGTGTTTTATCTGTACCTAACTAAAGTTATATTTATGTCAAAACACTCGATGAGACTCTCATTCATCGTACAGGAGGCTGGATGGGCCCCTGGACCGGTCAGGACGGGTGCGGAAAAACTTGCCCCCACCAGGATTTGATGCCCGGACCATCCAGCCCCTAGCGTGTTGCTATACCGACTGAGCTATCCCGGCCCATCGGAATGGACGGTCTGCTATAAATCTGAAGTGGCTTGCAGGAATGTAAGGGATTTGTTGTACAAAAGTGTAAATTGTGTTACAGTGAACTGTTATAAAGGATTTTCTTTATCGCTGCACGGCGCATTTTGAAATCTACGTAGTTCATATACCAACAAATGCACTATTTATTAACTTGATTAAAAGTTTTAAATTTACATTAAAATACACAATAATATAGCTCCTACAGGTTTCGGTCTTTAATGACCGTCATCACGGACCTTTATCTGTGCCTCACTAAAGTTATATTTATGTTAAAACACTGGGTAAAATGACGTGATATAGGTGATGTGGCAGCACACATCACCTAATTTATATAACGATGTAATTACTACAGCTCTTAACTGAACAGAACTGTGAAAAGAAGCGAGGGCGAAGCGAAACTCCCATGAAATGTCCAGAAACATTCAGTAACTTTATTAATATTCACAATGTCGGCCTACATGCGTGAAAGACACTAAACCACTAATACGGCCAGAACGTATCTTGTCGTGTTGTACCAGAACCTCACGTCGGTCATAAGAAGAAACTGACAGCGGACGGCACACAATGGTCAATGAAACGGAAACAAAATCTTCTGACGTAGCAAATATTACAACGGTGTCTAACAAGGAAAGGGAACAGTCCTTATTCTTTGTAACATATGATGAGAGACGCTGGAAATATAGAGAGAACACAAAAAAAATCGGTATATTGTTGAGGCAGAAACAAAAGAGGATTACGAATCCCGCCATTTTCTTAACAGCAGAAGATCCAAAATAAGATGGCAGCACCAATGCAGCGAGATGAATCGGAGAAGTAATCAGCGCGCTGTGTTTATGAAAGGGCCTGTCTTGTGAATTCAGCAAACCGTGTTTGAAGTCGAATGAATAGACCACTTCATCTTCTGCCCGATCGATTCAAACTTAACGCAAATAAAAACACTGGTGTTGGAGGAGCATAATAGGACGTGGAGCTCAGTTTATTGCGTTCCTGATGTTCACTGCCGGCTACAGAACTATCTTTTGGTGCCAAGACAGAACACGTCTGTACGTCCTTCGAATAAAGGAAATGCGGATACATCTTCAAAGCGTAGTACGAAAATCGACCGCTGAGTGCCGCAACGGGAGGAGCTGTGATGCCACGTTTAAGTAACTAAACTTACTCTACTGACTATACGTTAGGTAGCTCACTAATCAGCTAGGAAAATAACATACTAATCAACTGCTAAACTGTTATCTTCTAAGCTCGGACACTAGCTGAATTAGAACACATTACTGCTGAGAATGTCCATTTTGCGGTGTCCCTAGCGAAGGGAGGTGTCACTGGACGCTACGGTGGATGCGCCTCTCTATGCGGCAAGGACGCTGCGTTCGGGGCCGCCATAAAGCGGACACCTGTAACATTCATGGCTCTAAAACCTACGAGGCTCATGACGAGTTATTACACAAATGGGGGCTTCAATTGTGTGTAGGGTGGTTTAAGTGATGCACTAACCAATTACTTCGGCTCCAAGACACAGCTATAATTACGCTATGAAATCACATTTTACTGCTAAACTAAATGAATAGCTGTGGCTTCACCGACATTTCAGCGGAATCTCATCCAGCACCGTGTGTGAATTATTATCGTCACAAAGCGTCCGCCACGCAAGTGCAACATTCAGATGCGTGGTAGGTAATTCGTCACCTCGAACAGCAATGGGGTTGACCAGCTACTCATTTACATTCTCTGGACCTTCTATTGGGAAGAATCTTTTACACCTTACTTCAGGGATGCACAAATCACGCGCGTATGGTCGCCCGGCAGACTGGTGGCAGACGGTGGCGCAAAATATCTTCAGCATAATTATCGCAGGTTTTTTATCTTACACACATAAATGCGTATCAGCTCACGTGCGATGTGCAGAAAGCGCCAGATAACACTGGAGTTCATTTGATCACTCCAGAACTGTGAGTCCTCAGAATGGAACTTGTTCATATCGTCCTTCCGGCGCCTAGAAATTGTTATATATATATATATATATATATATATATATATATAAGGTACAGTTCACCCTAGAGCTGGGCAAGAAGCCACAGAGGGGGAGTAGATGTACAGCTGTACTCTTTCTTTAACTACGGCGTCAGATGGGGTTTGGTAGTCAACGCTAAGTACCTACCGTTTTACGCCTAGGAAAGAGACTCAGTAACCATTGTACAGGAGGTTGGGTGGGCCACAGGGCCAGTCAGGACGGGCGCGGAAAAACTCGCCCCACCGGGAGTCGATCCCTGGACCGACCAACTCGTAGCGAGCCGCTATAACGAATACGCTATCCCGGCCCACTCTGTCTACTATATGTACTATATATATGTATATATATATATATATTTATTTATTTATTTATTTATACACACACACACGCACACATACGGGCCGGGATAGGTCAGTCTACTATATGTACTATATACATATATATATACATACACATATACATACACGGGCCGGAATAGCTCAGTCGGTATAGCGTCTCGATACGAGTTGGACGGTCCAGGGATCGACTCCCGGTGGGGCGAGTTTTTCCGCGCCCGTCCTGACTGGCCCTGTGGCCCACCCAACCTCCTGTACAATGGTTACTGAGTCTCTTTCCTAGGCGTAAAACGGTCGGGACGTAGCGTTGACTACCAAACCCCATCTGGCGCCGAGGTTAAAGAAAGAGTACAGCTATACATTCACGCCCCATCTGAGCCTTCGAGGCCTGTTCCAGCGTGAAATTTACCTTTTTACCTTTTACATATAGTAGATAAAATACATGCAGTGTGTGTGTGTGTGTGTTTGTGTGTGTCTGCGTGTGTGTGTGTATGTGTGTGTTTGTGTGTGTGTATGCGTTTGTGTGTGTGTATGTGTGTGTATGCGTATGTGTATGTATGTATGTGTTTGTGTGTATGTATGTGTTTGTGTGCGTGTTTTATGTGTATTTGTGTGCGTGTGTGTTTGTGTGTACGTACGTATTTATGTATGTATATATGTATGTATGTATAAGTCATAAATTCGATTTTCGCCATGTTTTGCGAGAAAAGGCATCGCTTATTGGTGCTTCAAAGAAAATCAATGGCTGCAGTAACTGAAGTGAAGCGATGAAATAAAACAAAGTTTGTCAGCGAGGGACAAGGACAAGGGTTCCTGTCAATAAACGACTGCCAGCAACAGCTTGCATCACATTAACGGGGCCAGGCATGAAGGTGCTGTCCGCGAAATAAACGTTAAGAAGCAAAATCAACTCCCTGTACCACATTTGTACATTTCATCAGCAGTTCTTGTAGAGAATTTCTGGCCTAGCAGAGCGAACACTGTAATCTCAAAGTAGTTTTTTAGTATGAAGCTTCTCGAAGCGAAATCCTGGTCACGCTCATGTTCACAGACGGTGCGCTACAAGTCTACACCTCTACATATTTCAACCACAGCTTTTTAATCACTCTCAGCACTTCATAATGAATAACGCCTGAGATCTGGCCAACTAGACATGGAAATACAAAACTTACATAAGGCTGGTGGTAACCAGTTCAAAATGTTAACTGCTTATTGTGGATTAACGCAGTTTAACTTTGACTACCCAAAAGTTAAAAATAAATAAAATTGTACTTCTTATTATCGGTTACGGGCCCTCTGATATCCACTAACTTAGCTGAGATTTATTCATTTCAAACGCACATCATCGCTGACAGAGCCAGGCAACAGTTCAGTCTTACACTTACAGAATTATACTGTATACGTTCAAAAATTTATTTTCCATGTATTTCGCCAAACTCGTGTCTAAGTAACACGTTAAAAATTCAGCGTAAGGCAAAATGATACGGGCCAAAATAAAACCCGCTATCTCTCTGGAAGAACTAACATTCAGGATGGATTAAATACACCGAAATTATCTATGCATCGAGTGTACAGTTCATACAAATAATACATAAAAATATGAATATGGAATGGCCTATGGTTACAATTCTTTCTTTTCCTTTCTTTCTCTTAGCCTTGATCACTTTCTACCTAATCACTGTAGGTCTAGAGGGATACTGTTGCACCTGACCACACTCAACGACACACACACACACACACACTCGGTAGGTCTCCTCTGGACAAGGGATCGGCCCGTCACACAGATCTCGACATGATAACAAAACCATTCACAACAGACAGACAGACTGCTCCTCGGCAGTATTCGAACCCGCAATCCCAGCGGGTGAGCGCAGCAAACGTATGCCTCAGACCGCGCGGCCACCGGGATCGGCCAGTTAACAATATGCGGAGATAAATTTGATGAGTACATTTTGGGAGGTTTTCAGAAAACATGTACATACAAACATGGCCATGACACATCTAGCATTCTCATTTTTTTACGCAGGCCACCATAATTGAAGAAAGCTGGTAACTGGAGGCCTAATTCCTTCTGCACCTTCTATGCTGAACTCCTGGTGCTTCCAGTAGCATCATTAAAGCACTTTACTTAACAATCTGAACTGGTCTCACGGAAGATCAATAAACTCGAACAAAGAGAACTGGGAAACAATCAGGCAAGATTACAGAGTCCTTGGGACCTGAATCGATAGCCAGCCGTGCGTAAGCCATTCCACCTCTAAAGTTTTCTTGCAGGTACTCTGGAGGGTTCAGCGCTACTTACGATCAGATGTTACTGCGGGCTGTTCTTGTATTAAGCCCTTCAACTGGGAAGCGCGCGGACCTGGAATCCTGAATGAAAACGGCATGTTCTGATTACGGGTTTCTCAAGTTTGCTTTCATTTCGTAACGCAAACAGCAATTCATAAAACTTACGAGTATTATCGGAAACCCAACAAAGATGCACGTACTTGCATATATATATATATATATATACATACACGAGCGCGCGTTCGCGTCCCAGTAAATCACGTCTCACTCCGCATGCTGGTTTTTGTGAAAATAAACTTAAAAAGAATCGCAAAATTTAAGGCGACAGATTTTCTAAAAAAAGTTATTACTTTCTTAGGGAAAGCATGTACTTGAGAGCAACAGTAACGGCTACCAATGAATCTATTAATATTCGTGGCAGGCAACAGAGTACAAACATGTCTGTGCTTCTTGAACAGAACTTCACAGCCTATTATTGTACGGAATGCGAAAAACGAGTGCCCAATGAGAACTGTCCGTCCGCCCCAATGTTTGATTTCCGAAAATAAAAAGTAGATTTCAGCGAAATTTGGTAACGGCAGTATACATCAAAAGCTGTCGGCCTCGTTATTTTCCCCAACACGTCCTTTACAAACGCCCCCTGTACTAGCACACTATTCTGTATTTTCACTTCACGCAAACTCCGGTCGTAAAGTTAATCAATTCGAAACATCAAATACAGTTCTCCTACAGTTCTACAATTTTTATTTCGCTGCCCCCCCCCCACTCCCGCCCCAAATGTCATAAATACTTAAACAAATACGTGGAAAAATAATGTGTGCCTGTGCACAATGCGGTATCGGTATCACAATGGGATTGCAAAGACTTTTGATGTCCAATAATATATTCGTCTCTACAGCAAATGAAACGAAAGCCAATAAAATGTGCAAAAGATCAATCAGCGCTACAGTACACATTTTAAACTCTTATACCATATGTTACTGATTAAAAACATGGCTACCGTGCAACATTTGTGGTTAGGTTTATTCTTTTCTTTTATGACAGAAATCTACAATTAGGCCTATGTACGTAACAAGGACATTAAGTGACAGAATGCAGGGGTCGGTGGCCTCGCGGTCTGAGGCGTCTGTCTGCGACCAGTCACTTGCTGGGATTGCGTGTTCGAATCCCACCCAGGGCCGTGGATGTCTGTCTCTTGTGATTTTTGTGTGTTATCAGGGAGAGGTCTCTGCGTCGGGCTGATCGATCGTCCAGAGGAGTCCTACAAAGTGTGTGTGTGTGTGTGTGTGTGTCGTCCGATGTGATCAGATGGAACAATAACCCTCTACACCTGCAGTAAGTTGGCAGAAAGAGGTTATAATAAGAAAGAAAGAAAGAATACAACAGAATCGCAGTAATTCGTCGTAACTGTTAGCGATTACAAACAGGTCTAGGTGGAAATACTGGTACGAAAGTGAAGGTAAAGTTGCCCCTGTGTATGTCACGACAGTGCATGGGGAAGTGGTGATATAACCCATCAGTTCCTAACCTCGGCACTAGGTGGACGTGAAATTTCATCTTCAAGCTGCGGCCATTTTGCACACATGGAAAGAGCCCTCGGTACCCACGGAGTAGGCTAGGTGGGTCTCACAGACGCTCTGGGCGTTTAGGAAGAGACAGAAATCTCTTGTCGCTCCCTGGAACCGAATCTCGATTCTTCAGTCGTCCAGCCCGTCGCCTAGTCACTGTACAAACTGAGCTACACCGGCTCATATTTACAGCGAAGCAGGCATCCTAACTTCTTCCCGTAAAATTGTCCCTCTGCTTAAATTACGCAGTACGCCATGGAGACGTAGAGCAGAAACAGATGTTTAGCTCCACCCATCCCTCAAATACCGTGAGCGTCGATAGTGTCACTAAATTAACTTAGTTGTGCAGGAAGGAACTCCACAATGCCGTGTATTCTTTAGGATTGGGCAGTTATGGCACCTTTTTAATCTGCTCCGAGTTACATGCCGTAAACAAGACGTTCATGAATATAAACCAGACTGCGGCTACAAATTCCAGGCACGGACTAAAACTTAGTACAACAGCGGCGCATGTAGCTCTGACTTCATGATGTCGCAAAGAAGCGACGCAATGTTGCCGCACTGCCTACCGCATCATCATTACAGCTGCACAAGTAGGCGCGCCCTCGGCAGGACAAGACATTGCAGGAACTTGCGCTTTGTGACGGTGACAGGATGCTCCCAGTGTTTATATCACGTAAAGCAGTGGATAGTAATTAATACGAAATCATACTTCGATAGAAAATGGCCTCCTATGGACGCATAACCGCATCGCTGAACAGTCGATGGGGCAAAGAAATCTGCGCCATTTCGACGAGAGCGTACGTTTCAAGTTCGTGTATTTGTTTGCCTCCGTATATGCTGTGGCATGCAATGTAAAGTCCTTCAGATGTTGGTGTTACCGAGAGTTATTATTATTATTATTATTATTGTTGTTGTTGTTGTATTATAACTCCATGGAGCAGAGTCCTTCTTCAGAATCTAAGAGGTCCTCAGCTAGAAACTCCTTATATTTTAAGGAACCCAAAGGGTCACTGCATTCACTACAGACCGCCACTTGTTCCTATCCCAAGTTAGATCAATTTAGTCCTTGCCCTCATCCCAATACTGAAAGATACATTTTAATATTATTCTCTCATTTACGCCTAGGTCTTCCAAGTGGTGTCTTTCCCTCGGGCTTCTCCAAACAAACCATGTATAATAATAACAATAATAATGGGGCGACTGGGACTATTTCAAAGTAATTCAGAAAATATGTGAGCAACGTACTAGGAAAACATGAAGTCAAGGAACTACAGAAAACAGTCATATTGGGCACTGCACACATACTTCGGAAAGTAATAATGTAAAAATACAAGAGATTCAACACTGGAACTATCTATATAAGCACCATGAATAGTAGCAATAGAATAGCTGCAACACTGTATTCCGTAGGGACATAGTTTTTCTCAGGAATATAAGTATAAATACCCTGCATAAAGGAGATGATGATGATGATGATGATAATAATAATAATAATAACAATGATTACTCCATGGAGCACAGCCCTTCTTGAGAAGCTAACCGGTTCTCAGCTAGACAATAAATTACCCGCAATAATAATAATAATAATAATACTTAGTTACACCATATGCAGAGTCCTTCTTGAGAAACTTACCGGTTCTCGGCTAGACAAGAAAATTACTCGCAACAACAACAACAACGATAATAACAATAATCTTTTTTCCTTTGTTGATTGACTTCATATTCTACCTTGCACCTGCAACTCAGTGTGTCTGTGTTATCTAAAATTACACAACGTCTGCTGATGCGAATCCCAATACATGGAACGCATCCAGTGGCAGTTTTCAGCTCCCTCTTAAAATCGTTACTTTCCATACCCTCATTACAGTTATGCTAATGCACTAGAATTCCTAAAATCGCATTCCTTACGTGACAGCAGGTAATGGCTTCGTCTAAAAATCTTCCTTCCCTTTCGAACATTACAGACCTTCGGGTACCTACGCGGAATCTTGGAGCATTTTCCATGTTCAGTGTGCAATGATGGACTCATATCGTCTTTGTTAGAAACCATCTGGCCACACGTGCTTAAATCACAACGCGTTCTCAAATTGAAGGTAAAAACGCCACATGAAACACCTGCCTTACTTTTTTATCTTAGTATTTAACCAACTTGACGCACAAAATTTGTTTCACAATAAGTTTTATTTCATGCCTCTACATGTTTCGAGCACATGTGCTCATCATCAGGAGGTCAAAATTGCATTACACAGCCTCTGGTA
>Ga0131853_10025803_pt1 | contig 10580 bp, 7 predicted proteins | sample TergutLab28metaG_FD_92764 | JGI IMG/M metagenome (GOLD analysis project Ga0131853, IMG submission 92764) | Labiotermes labralis P1 segment gut microbial communities from Petit-Saut dam, French Guiana - Lab288 P1 (version 2) (version 2) | ecosystem: Host-associated > Arthropoda: Insects >... | reverse complement strand
GGACTGTTGCTGCTCTTCAGCTCCCTCTTCAAAGAGAGGGCGCTGTGAGAGAGATTTTTGTCATGTGGGGGGGGTGGGGGGGGGGGGTGAGTAGAGAACGAGCTGTAAACCAATGCTCTTAAGAGTGCTTTCTTCAGACATAACATCGCTTCCATTACACGCCTTCTTTCACCACTGTACAGTATGGCTAAAATGCAGTCAAACACAATTTTTACTTTTGATGTTTTGCTGACCGTGCGTCTCTGTATATTTATCTCAGTAATTAACGAACTTGATGCACAAAATTTTTGTTTTACAATAAATTTATTTCATGCCTCTACATGTTTCGAGTACAGCCTATGGTATCATCACACCTGTAGGTGTGATGGTACCAGAGGCTGTGTAGTGCAGGTTTGACCTCCTGATGATGAGCACATGTGCTCGGAAAATGTAGAGGCATGAAATAAAACTTATTGTGAAACAAATTTTGTGCATCAAGTTGGTTAATTACTGAGATAAACAACTTTTAATATTTGTATTGCTAATAGGGTTTTCTACGTAGCTTGTCTTAAACAAAGCTGTCGTCATTTTTTTTTTTTTTTTTTAATATTTCGTCTGCCCTCCGTCCCGGCATTTCATTGTCCATAGTTACGATTGTACCATCAGTGAGTGCGGCACTTTTTTTTTAAAGACATTTATTCCACAAACAGTGTATACAGTGTGTACAAACATAAATTACAAAATTGTTCCTGTAACCAATTGGAATAAATATTTACACTGAATGAGATGGGCTGGACATGTGGCGCGTATGGGTGAGAAGAGTGGGGCGTATAGGGTCTTGGTGGGGAAACCGGAGGGAAGGAGACCACTAGGGAAGACCTAGGCATAGATGGGTGGATAATATTAGGACGGATCTCCAGGAGGTGGGATGTGGGTATGTGGACTGGATTGGGCTGGCCCAGGATAGAGACAGGTGGCGGAGGCTTGTGAGTGCGGTAATGAACCTTCGGGTTCCGTGAAATGCGGGGAATTTCTTGACTAACTGCAAACCATTTAGCTTCTCAAGAAGGACTCTGCACCATGGAGTAAGTAAGCAAGCATGGCACAAGTGGAACTGAATAATACGTATATGAATATAGGTGGAAATAACGGCAGTGATAAATTATGAACAATAAAACACAGCGACTTCCGGTAATAAGGTAATAAAAGCAGTATATGCTTCGTACGTTTATGTTCATATTTTTTGTACAAGTTAGTCATGTCGGCTAGAGTATGTTGCCCTATTTGTTGGACTGGGGGGGGGGGGTTAAAGAGCGAAAAATTATTCATTAAGGCGTTGGATGAGAACGGGGATGGGCTGGATGTTTAGAGAGTTGTGCAGGTGGGAAATGGAGGTACGTTTGGCGTGGTTACCGATGACTCGGAGACATTTAGACTTGATAACTTGGAGTCTGAGGTAGTTGGAGGAGCATGTGGAGCTGCGGACAGGAGCACGACACATCGTGTTCGTCACAGCCTGTTCTTCTTAAGCCCTTGAGTACTTGATGTAAGTTATAATGTTCTATTGTAGCATGATTAATTCATCAAACCCTCCAGCTTCAGGCGCAGGTAACGTTAGCGAGCCTAGGCTGATGTCGCTCGTTAGGAGAGTGCGCGAATACGTATACGCGTGTTTCTGCTGTCAGAACGGCGGGGGTGCCATTCTTCAACTACTTACATAGTAGCTGCAATCGTGTGACTGAGTTAGGAGTGCCGATAGGTGAGTGAGACGAGGTGAATGTTGTTGTGAAAAATGACTGGGACTTCGTGGATGTAATCCTGCTATACGTGCCTTAGGCCTATATTACGAAGGCAGCTAGTGAATGTTGTTTATTATGAGAAGCATAGAATTTAATTTGAAAATGCTTTATTGCACTGGTAAAATATGCATGTATTAGGATTCTTTTGGTTCAGGTCGTTGATATCTGCTTTTCTGAATGTCAGCGACGCCGAAGCGCAATAAAGGTGTGTTGGCAGGTAACGTGGACCGTGTGACAGATTTACCTCTTCGTTCTCATTTCATGCGGATACCCAGTCTTATTGCTGGGCCGTGGGGCTGTTTACTATCCAGCGTACATCTGGTCGCGTGCCCGGAGTTCTTTTTTTTCCCCCCTTTTAAACGGCTGATTACGCGAGTTCACCCCCCCCCCTCCCCCCGGTCCCCCTCTGACACCCCAAATTAATGCGCGGCGTGATCTTACATTTAGCAGATATGAAAGTGGCATTGATTTTGTGGGGTTTTTTGTTCTGTATATTGCTGTTTGCTGGGCTGTTGCTGCTTTGCGTTACCAATGCAGGTGCGCGGCGGTCAGTTCCATATCTTCCAGTTTTGTATTCTTATAGCATTTTTATTTTCATTGTTTGCCATTTGTTTGTTTAGCTCCAAATCCTCGATGATGAGATCTCAACATCGATATGCGTGTGCATGTTTTATATAAACACTCTTACAGCATACAATTCTTTCGGATGAAAAACCTGATGATGGCCAATATTGGCCGAAACATGTAGTTTTTTATAATCTTATAATAAACATCAATTAGATATAGATTGTTATTGACTGTAATTACCCTATCTATGAATTTTATTCGTAAGTTACAGATTTTGCTAGAGAAGTACGTCAAGGAGGAATAACTGGGCAGTTTATAAGATACGGTGCCCTATTCTTTACTTAACCTTCATGATATTCCCTACTTAAGCGCGATTATTGATTATTAACCTTTCGGCGCCGGAATTATTTTTTTAATTTTAGCACATCCTGTATATAAAACGTGAATAATACAGGAAGTAAATACGTTAGAATTATGAAACAAACTGGATTTTGAAGAAAAAAAGACGGAGAGTATATACCACGTTTAAAATATTCAGTACCTATATTTGTTGAATAAATATATAAAATGGAACTTTAGAGGTTAGCGGTGCGGTACGACCACTATAGTTGACATTAGGCGTCAAAAGGTTAAGTTACTAAGGGGCCCTGTTTGAACCGCAAGTTTTCAGTATCCATATTACGGTGTCATGATATTGTTTTTGGAGAAATTAGAATGCAATTTGATTGTACGTATAAATTATACACCTGTTGCTGTGATGGTTTGATGGAGTGATGATGTACTTGATACCAAAGTGCTCACCGATCATGAACTGGGATACTTCATGAACATATATTGTGTTGCCAGCTGTTCTAATACTGAAGCATGTAGATTTCATAGTGATTTATGGTACAGCTGTTTGCGCAATGCTGATCTTTAATGCCGAGTGTTCTTAAAACCGCTCATCGCCTGTGTATACAGGGTGATTTATGACGAAAAGGCAATGTTTTGGGAGGTGATAGCATCTGTCATTGCGAAAAAAAAAAGTTCATATGGACTTGTGTCTAATGCTGATTGGTCACTGAGAAAGGGCTGTTTGAATGTACATCTACAAGAGTATTGTGAATAACGGTAATAAATAAAAAAAATATTCGCTGTTACTTGTATTTTAATTTTGATTTGATGCTTAAAGGATGGTTTCTTTGTAGTGCACAACAAATGTTCGAAAATCCCACCGTCAACCTCAGTGCACTCTGCAGCTCGTGTGCGAAGATAACGTGTTGTTCGTCTGATCATCACTTTTCTTCTTGCCGGTAGCAGGATTCGAAATGCGAGCCAGCAATTCATCTCGTGTATTCGGCCGTCTGTTTCTAAACTTCGCGCTCTTCACCCAACACCACAATCAAAAATGTAAGGGAGGCAGGCATGAAGATTCAAACAGCATGTTCATGTGGCTTCTTCTTTTTTGTTTCTCACAGTTACCGATACTATCACCTCCTGAAATCTTGACCTTCTTTTCTTGAATTACCCTGAGTAAGCGAATTTTTGTGTAGTTCATCTGGGCCTGCGTGACCACCACCGTAGCCTCCCCTCTGCGGTCCTGACTATAATTTTCGGGTTTCGGCTTATTTGCCATTTTTTTTTAAATCAAAACTCTTGCTTCTTCAAAACACCAGTTTTGAAGTTCTGAACACAAAATATTAAAGACTGTCCGGTAACAGAATTTTTTTGCCGATCCGTCGGATTGAATTCGCTCATCTCATTGCGATCATATTACAGCGTCTACAGGATATCGCATGTGTCATGTTCCTCAGCGTGGTAGCTGTCGTGAATTATGCCCGGCAGTTGCAGGTTGTCTGTCCATTTAAGTTTTCGTCCTCGGAGAGACGATAATAGGGACATTCTCTAGATACATTGCTACGAACATAATGGAGAACTTGTCCATTAGTATTGCAGTTCCAAAGTTGTTTGAAAAATATTTCAAGTTGCACCGTCTTCCGTAACTGGATTTGCGCATTGCACCATGTTGTACATGTCTATGAGACCAGCCGGCAGATTGTTGTGACTGCAATGTGCGTTTGCTGTTGGAAAAGTTGTGGGGAAATGCAAATGCAAGTTTTTTTTTTCACTTTGTGCATGTGAACACACACACACACTTCACTTAGCTAGATATTTCGCATCTGTTTTAAGCTTGATTTATGACCGTTTCAGTACAACGTCCATTTCTGTGGTGTTACTTCTACGCTTAAAATGATGTTTACGATGAAACGTGTCAACGGCTCTAGTGCTAGTGCTTGATGGGGTTTGAAGAAATGAATGGCGGGATAATGTGAGAGAACAAATATGTTGAAATTTGTATAGAGCTGTAACTGTTTCTTTCTTCGCTGTCTGGTCATGATTGGACGTTTACGTTTCGGAAGTGTGCCGATCTGTGTCCTGAAAATTGGCTTGTCAAACAGGACAGGAAAATGGGCTTTTGGGCAATATAATGACTCCTCACCAAATATCGTGCTGGTGATAAAATTGAGAAGAATGAGATGGGCTGGGCATGTGGCGTGTATGGGTGCGGAGAGAGGGGGTGTATAGGGTCTCGGTGTGGAAACCGGAGGGAAGGATACCACTGGGGAGGCCTAGGCGTAGATGGGTGGATAATATTAGGATTGATCTCCAGGAGGTGAGTTGTGGGTATATGGACTGGATTGGGCTGCCCCAGGATAGAGACAGGTGGCGGACTCTTGTGAGTACGGTAATGAACCTTCGGGTTCCGTGAAATGCGAGGAATTTCTTGACTAGCTGCAAACCAGTTAACTTCTCAAGAAGGACTCTGCACCCCGGAGTAAGTAAGTATAATGACGCGCCGTAAAGCCGAGGATTAACAGGTTTATAAATCCTTCTTGGCAAAGCCTGTCTCAGTTCAGACGATACTTGGTTATGTACAATCATGGCATGATAGGAGTTCAGCAGTTTCAAGCCTCTATAACATGCATGCATGAGCAGTCTGTAATGTTTCGGCTTGTATAAGCGATTCGGGAAACGGATTCATAATTTTGGGGTGAAATCTGTGCGGCTGCCACCGAATCTTATGTGCTAGAATTGCAGTGAGGAATCCAGTTGAGTGTTTCTGGATATGAGGTTGTGCAGTTTGACCAATATTCTAGTGGAACCCGCTTCCTGCGTAAAATTAGAGAAGTTCTGTTTAGACATTTATTCTAACCATGAAATAAAGGATAGTCCATAAGTGTCATCTTGTTGGTGTTTATTTTGGAACAATTGGAATGATGCACGGAACCATGAATGTAACATTTATTCTTCTTTTCAATCAGCGTGCCGACATTGACAGAAGACACTTCAGACAGAGAACCCAGAATATGGTGAGTGCTTGACTTGATTGCCGCGAGGTTTATGGGAATTCAGACTTGCATGTAGACGATAAAGGTAAAGGTCTCCGCGTAACAAGCTATGCGGGCACACAAGGAGGGAATATTCTGAACCTCGGCCCTGATTGGGATTGGGTAATCAACTCGGAGGCCCTCCCGCTTTATCCCCGGGAAGGAACCACAGGACCAGTTGTAGGGGAGGCTGGGTGGGATCGAGATCCCTGGACGTAATGTGGAGAAGGTAAAATATCTTGCGCCCACTGGGGTTAGAACCACGAACCGTCCATCCCGTATTATGACGCGAAGCCGTCTATACTATTGCGGCTGTCGGACAGTGGAGGTAACCTTATAATTTAGTGATACATTCTTACCCCCTAATGGAACTTAACGAGACAGTGTGACCAAGAAGGTGAACTTTGTACAGGTGGTTAAAGTATGCGCTTTAACACTGCGATGTGTTTCCATATATTTGTCCATGTTCCGGGACTCGTTTAAATGCAGCAAGTGGACAAAACGCAAGACCGTTGGCGTGTCATCGCCAGTACCTTCTTGTTTTCAACTCAGTAGAAACAAAAGTCTCTTATTGTGCTTAAAATACGAAGAAACTGGTGGCATTTTTAACGTGAATTTTTAAAGCACGTCTTTGGAATTACGACCCTCAATTTGTTATATTTTAGCAGGCTGTGGACTTAACGGAGGAATCACTGCACGTTAGCATAGCACAGAACTGACAGCCCAGGATGTCATGCAGCTCCTGACGTTTAGATTAGCGATACCGAACTTCCATTTCTACCGTATATTTTGATTTTATTGGACTTAAGTATGTATAATATTGTTTGTAATCACATCAGGACATTTTATTTTCTGTAATTATTACTTACTTACTTGCTTAATTACTTACTTTCTCCATGGAGCAGAGTCCTTGAGCTAGTCAATAAATTCCCCGCATTTTATGGAACCGGAAGGTTCATTACCGCATTCACACGTGCCCGCCACCTGTTCCTATCCTGAGCCACAATAGTCCAATCCATACCACCACATCCCACTTCCTGAAGATCCATCTGAATATTATCCTCCTATCTACGCCTGGGTCTCCCAGGTGCTCTCTTTCCTTCGGGTTTCCCCACCAAAATCCTGTATAAGCCTCTCCTCTCCCCCATACGCGTTACATGCCCCGCCCATCTCATTCTTCATTTTATCACCTGAACAGTATTGGGTGAGCAGTGCATACATACTACATATGTAGTTTTCTCCACTCCCCAATACCTCGTCCCTCTTAGGCCCAAATATTCTCCTCAGCATCCTATTCTCAAACACCCTCAGCCTACGTGTCTCCCTCAGTGTGAGCGACCAAGTTTCACACCCACACAAAACAACAGGCAAAGTTATAGTTCATTATATATAATATAAATATCACTGAAGATGGACAATAGGTCGAAACATTTCTGACTGTGTAATTAAATAAGTCATGTACTTGCATACATTGTTGGTTGTGTTAAAGTGATCCCGTTACAGGCCCGGTGTGGCCCAGAGGGTGGGTAGAGGTATAGCTCTACTCTTCCATGACCGCGGCACTAGAAGGGGGTGAGTGGTCAGCAGCACGGCCGCACTTTACCCCCGGGAAAGACCCGGTACCCCTTTTACAGGAGGCTGGGTGGGCCCCAGGGTCGTTCTAGACGGGCGGAAAATCTCGTCTCCACCGGGATTCGATCCCGGACCGTCCAGCCCGTAGTCAGTCGTTATACCGACTGAGCTACCGGGCCCACATGTTGCTTGATACCGTCCTTATACATATTATATAAACTACACCAGTACTTGGTATAATGTTCCGTGGTAGAGATTAAATACCGACATCCATTTGTAGGAAGAGTTCTTTTTAAAGGGTTGACGGCATGTAATTTATTTTATGCTGTTTGGAAATTTGGTGTCTGTCTGGCTTCACCTCGTAGCGCGGATCATCCGCGGCGTGTTGGATATTTATTGACGCTGTCAGCAATTCAGACTGCAGGGTGTTCTTTGAATGATGATCTTAAAACAAGCTGCCATGGCGAGATATGTTCGGATTTAAGTGGAGTTGTTGAGGGAGGCCGGCCTCTGGGCAGAGATGGTAAGCATTGTCTTCGCGGACATAAGCAGAGGGTTACCCCGTGAGGGACGACATTCGGACTCTGGATCTGTGGAGATTCGAAGCCGTCAGGTGTATACCGGCACACGTCCAACGTAAGTAAGACGAGCTGCCAGCAGAAAGTAACGTTGCCGCCGGGAACAATCGGTAGGTTGTAATTGATGGTGGTAAAAACCTGTTGAGAGAGGATTTGTGTATTATTGGAAGGGCTCGTCGGAGTCGTTACTGTTTTGGAGACCCTGGTCTTCGTTAGCAGTGCGGCAGCAGCTGCAGTTGCAGATAATTAGATTTGCTGTGATCGCTACTGTTGTTGTTATCATACCGTGCTAATTGCATTATAAGCAGCAGGCAGTCTTCAGTTATCGCAGTATGAATCTCTCTTACAGCGTGCGGTCTGGTAGAAACGGCACAGGCATACGACGGCAGGCGTCAAATGTAATGCTGTATGCAATAGACGGTCAAATCAGGATGTGGTTAGATGAATAGCACGTTGCGAAATTCTTCTAATTAACGCGTCAAAGACAAAAAAAAAGTACTCTTCTGTCGAGTGCTGTCCGATTTGCAAGAAAACATCTCTTTTTGGAAGGTGCCCAGGCATCGCCCGTTGGTCCTTCCTGTTAAGTAGCAGCTAGCAGCGTGAGCCTCTCCCAGTGCCACTGTCCACAACGAATCTCACGTGGATCTGGGATCGAACTCGGGCTTCCGCCGTGAGAGGCCGACGACTGACCGCCTAACCAATCTCACGGCATTGTTTAAAGATAAAAATTAACCGGAATTATGTTTAAATATTCATTTCGTACCGCGCATTAAACACTCCTCGATTATATAAAAACCAGTTACCTTGTGCTGCAAGTGATATAATTTCCCTGCGTGTTCTAAGATCCGTACCAATCGCATAAATGCACTGTGTAGGCAGAATTTAGATTGTTAAACCTGATGGTACATATAGTAACCACTCGGCATTAACGTGTTAACTAACGCACACCATTGACAGAGTCCTTGAGAAACCAACAGGTTCTCAGCTAGTCAAGAAATTCCGCACGTTTTATGGAAACCCGAAGGTTCATTACCGCATTGACAAAAGCCCGCCACCTGTCTTACCCTGAGCCAGGTCATTCCGGTCCATGCAGTATCCCATTTCTCCGAAGTGCCATTTTAATAGTATCCTCACATCTTCGCGTGGGTCTTCCAAAGGGTCTATTTCCCAAAGGTTTCCCCACCAAATCATGCACTAAAGGGATAGAATGATCAAGTGGTACTGTCGTATTGTAACCAAGGCACATTACTTCCACTTCGAGTCTTAACGAAGTACTGACTTACGGAGAGGGTACGTTCTGAAAACCTGGTCGTAAGTCGCAAATACGAAATGAGGTGTAATATGCAACCCCCCCCCCCTCCACAGGTCTAGGGGGATTCAGGTAGTTAGTATTCTTGTTGGAAAATAAAGACAGTGTTACTTCAACGAAGTATGAAGAGTGTAATCAGATTGGTGTTAACAGTATGTCGCAAGAAAAATAATATGAGTTCGCGTCAGGCAAAATTCTGCGTAACGAAAAGAAAATATTTCTCTTTACAGTGAAAAGCTTTTCAGTACTTTGTGTTCACTATTCGAAATGAAATTTTAGATGCATTTATACAGTAGTTCGAATTGACATTTTTTTTTAAAGAGAAATTTCGGTCTTAGATTTGGGTGGTCTTTATTCTGGGTACGGCTGTATGGTCCAGTACAGTTAAGTACAGTGCGGCATGAATGTCTTAGAAGTTGTTTCTTTTTCTGCTGGAAGCTGATGGTTAGTGACTCGTGTCTTCTTCCTTAACACCGTAAGTGCTGTCGTTGGTTTTCGCATTCTGTTTTAACGTCCGTGGCTTTTCGTTGTTTCATTCGAAAAGACAAACTGTTTTGTTTCAGTTTCCTGATGGGGGATGCTTTTAAAGATGCTGCATTGCGATATCAGGCGCCCAGTACCGTGCAGAGTGCCATCGATGGAAGTGATCTTTGGACCGGAGTGACCTTAAGCTGCTGCAGACGATAAGACCTCGCTGTTAGTGCATTTACTGTCTGCAGTGTGATTTGTCCGCAGCACCGCGTTGTGACTCTTGTGATTTGGTACTTGTCGATTGCTGACAGGGTAGGGCAACTGGGGTTCAGTCAGCACAGCTCGCCGTAAGCAGTTCGTGCGTCAGGCGAAACGATCAGGTTATCGGTCAGTTTGAGGTTAGCCGTTTATTATTTATTTATTTTTTTTTTGGCATGTAATGTACGTTTAAGATGAACGGTTGCTAGTATTTATTTTTATATCTTTCTTACTTTGGACAGGTCAGGGGTTCCTCTTGAAGTTCTGCAGCTTTTTTTTTAGGGTTACGTATGCTGAAATGGATTGTGAGTAGCGTGGGGCTGGTCGTTACGAGTACCACTCGCGTTGGTGGCGCACATTCTTAGGCACGACAGCAAAAGTGCAAAAAAAAAAAAAGACTTAGCTTCGTCATGACTGTCCGTCCGTCTCTCTTTCCGCATCGCACATCTGGGCTCCCACTGGACGGATTTTCGCGAAGTTTGATATTCTAGTTTTTTTTTTTACGAAAATCCATCGAGAAAATCCAAGTTTTCGTTCAAATCTGACAAGAATAACGGGTACTTTACATGAAGACCGATGTACAGTTGTGATAATGTCTCGCTGAATTACGCATAAGACGAGAAATGTTTCAGACATAAGTTGTAGAGGAAATGAAAACACGCATTTTGTGTTCAGCAGT
>Ga0131853_10025801_pt1 | contig 10580 bp, 8 predicted proteins | sample TergutLab28metaG_FD_92764 | JGI IMG/M metagenome (GOLD analysis project Ga0131853, IMG submission 92764) | Labiotermes labralis P1 segment gut microbial communities from Petit-Saut dam, French Guiana - Lab288 P1 (version 2) (version 2) | ecosystem: Host-associated > Arthropoda: Insects >... | reverse complement strand
TGAATAAAGGTTGACCAACTAGATGACACTTGCTTTATTATCTACTGCTCAACATGTTTCAGACGTTAATACGTCCATCTTCAGGAGCTTGCGACTACTTGTTGCGTTGTGTAGGCTGACTTGTGGCGTGTTGGTGTTATGTAGCGGGATTGTCTGTTGGTGATGTGGTATCCGAGTGTAGGCTGCAGCCTGCACTCGGATACCACATCACCAACAGCCAATCCCGCTACATAACACCAACACGCCTCAAGTCAGCACAATACAGCCTACACAGTAACGCAACAAGTAGTCGCAAGCTCCTGAAGATGAATGTATTAACATCCGAAACATGTTGAGCAGTAAATTGACATAATAAAGCAAGTGCCATCAAGTTGGTCTACCTTCATTCAAAGAACTGTTGTCATATTCCATTAGCTTAACAGATTATGAGTTTGCAATCATTAGCTGGGTCATTCGTTTACAGAATTGTACGGATTGTGATTTGTGCTTTCGTTCTTATAGTTTATTTTTAAACCAATTTTGCTTCTTCTAACCCCAACTGAAAGTTAAGAATTTTAAAGCATCTGGACTTTAATCCTTTGACCCTGGAGCTGGACATTTACAGTTTAGCACACCATTTATGTACAATGTGAATATTTTATGAACCAAGAAGGGTAACATTAGGAAATACACAACATTTTGTGGAGGAATAAACGAAGATGGTGAGAGCAAGTCTAGAAATATAATTAAATATATTTGTTGACTAAATATATAAAAAGTGTACTCTGGGGAGGAGCGGTACGTCTGTCCTATATATAGGATGCATGGTGCCTAAAGGTTAAGATGAACTCGCAATCGGTCATCAGCACTTTACTCACCCCTGAATATTTCAGTTGTGCAGGACCACGTCAGATCATGTACAAGCGAACATTTTTATCAGGCAGATGGCAATTTCTTAAAAGAGTTCAGACGGCCTGTGTGTTTACCAATGAGGACGGTGACTGTCTCCCCCCCCCCCTGTTCGGCCCAGTTACGGACATTAGCCTCTATTCTTTTACACCAGTGATCTTAAAGACTATTTCTGTGAGGGCGTCTTGATGGAAATAACATCCCGCAAGAATTCGGCTTACACAAAGAGCTTTAAAATATGATTTCGGAACGCTCTCTTTTCGAGATGCGAGCCCTGGAAAGGCCCAGTGGTGTAAGACAGCCATTTATATAAGAGCCTACAAGTGCTTTTAGGGTATGACAATTCTGGGATCTATAAACAGGCACAATGACGCATGGTACAGTTTTTATTACCCCCCACAAAGTACACCGCATATCAAGGTAGGTCAATTATAATGCTGTGGCGCTTACAGGCAAAACGGCTCGAGTTCACCAGTTAACGAACCAATTCGCTTGTCAAAGACTGTACAGAGCAAAGTTCCATTTACATAGGCTTAATGTTCATTTAGCATTAAGATTAATTATCTGCCTAAAGAAATATTTTCAAGCCATTTGAGGCGCTACGTAACCCATCATAAGACACTCTAATTCACAAAAATGTAATACGCATGCGTGTGTTTAAGGAAATTACGAAGGCTTATATGCAGATAAGCAGTACTCATTGTTACGCTTATAGTAATACACATGTTTGTCTCGTTTCGTCTGTAATTTTGCCCGCGATCGGCAACAGGCTTCCGTCAAGAAAAGCAGCAATGACACTACAGACAGCTTCTGTCTGATTGGATGAAAATGCCAACAATGTTTCAAAACACAACACGTGTCTGGCCTCTAACAATCTTGACCATGAGTTCAATTCACATTATCGAATGCAGTAAACAACGCTGAACCATAACCAGCCATGTGCTAGAATAGCAAGAACACAACAGCCCAGTTTTTAACACGATACATACCACACATAATCCTTCATCAATGCTCCATAATTTTCAATTGAATCGTGACACATAATGTCATAAATAATGGCACAGCTCTTTTACAAGACACAATTCACAAGCATGGTTACCAACATGTATGCAGCCAATTACTCTGAAATATTAGAACCGACAATCGATATATTTCGCAACAAATGAACTTCATGATACGATATACATAACACATTGAAACAATGTTGCATGTTTCGGCACCAAGGTGCCATATTCACGAAGTTACTGCAACAAAGGGTACGAGTCAACCTGCACAAGTTTATTTCACGTCCAGGTGACCGTGCATTGTGACAAATTCTTATAATAAAACCAACTAGATGCACTAATTTCTCATATTTCCGTCCTGCTCCTGCTCGCAAGCTGTATGACATATACCATTGCTGTGTGTACAGTGAAAAACTGTTGTTGATGGACAGAGGAACTGTCCGAAACATGTAGAGTTTTATTGCAAAAATAAATTTCAGAAATTAGTGCATCTAGTTGGTTTTATTATAAGAACTGCTAGTTTACATTTTGTTCAGTTCCAAGCCTAATTAAAACATTAGTTGTTAAACAACATAAAATGTATAGTAGAGTTTACATAATACATTAATTGTAAGCGGTCTCGGTAGTTGTCAAACCGGGTATCGGTTTTCTAATGTTGCGCATTATTGGGTAGTCACTGCATTTGTTGGTTCAGAGTTGTTTATATTGGTAGGGTATACAAACATCCGGTTTTGCTTTATATGGTCTGTCCGACGTCTTCCTGATAAACCGTGCGATGTGTGTATTACCGGGCGGTGTACTGTATGAAGTAAAACCTGATGTTTAAGTTTTATATATTTTATACATTATAATGTATTGTAACGACTAATGTTTTAATTAGGCTTATAAATGTGAACAAAACAAAAATTATCATGTTGGCTCGTAACCGTTTGTTGTAGTTACTCCCTGAAAATGGCAGCTGGATGCCGAAATATGAAACATGTAGCAATGTTTCCATGTGTTACATATATTGTATCACGGAGTGCATTTGTTGCAAAATATATCGATTTTAGAAACGTGTACGATGTGAGTAACATAAATTATGAGCCGATGTTTCGTATGGAGTACTGTCCGGAGTTAATAGGGGAACGCTGTGTGAGAATTTGATGAAAGAAAAGATGGCGAATTAGTTTACCTGACACGAAATATACGCGTTTGCGTTCTAGGTTTCGAGTGTCTTCCTTTTTTTTAATATCGAATATCAAAAACGTAACTATCTAAAGTATTGAAACAGCAGAAATCTTTATTTTTCCTCGCAAGGCATTAATGATAGTGAACGTAAAAGACCGTGTGATAGGTGGGTCAATTCTGATCCAAAAGGGCAAAATTATACACGAGTTGAAAGACAATTTCACAATTCTGAATCCACGGATAAACAACCGGTGATTTCAACAGGAAACGAACGGTCGCTGTATGTGCGTTCTTCCTCGATTGTTACGAGATCCTTACAAAAGTGATGACGGATAAATGAACACTTTTTCGACACACAGCCTTCGTTCTTATATCTGACCTCCCTGGAAATTTAAAACATTGAATTTTTCTCACTTCTTGCAGCACACAGCAATGAAACACATATGTATCCCTTGACCTGATACTTCAGGTTTACTTCCGATATATTCTGACACATAAACCAGGAAACACTTCTGAGATATCTCACTGAACGAGTGTTGCTTACTTACATAGGGTTTGTTGTGTTCCAATGTACGTAGAAGGACTTGGTACAGTCGCTGACCGTTGACAGAAGGACTGTTTCAAAGGATATTAACAACACTAATGTAAGGCAAGAAGTAACTTTGGTGCACGAGAGAGGTAGCACAGGCATCCTCGCCTCTGAAGATACGGTCGGAAAGCCAAAAGCCATGCTTATGATGGCGTCCAGGATAGAGAATAACAGAACACCACTAGAGCACTATTTCCTGTCGGGTCAAGGCAGATGACAGCTTTTATTACAGCTGATAACATATCACACTGGCTTCACAAGGTGTACAAGCCTCCACGTTGTCATCTTCACAAACAAAGGAACTTATCAGTCTCACTACACACTTTGATCGATTAACACTTTTCTTACAGCTATCTCGCGAATGTCTGGAAGCAAGCAGCGCGCGTTATCCCAAGCTAGCCGCCAATCACTGTATATGCACACTAACGCTCCGTTATGAACAGACTCCATCCACGCACGCAAGCGCTCGACACTTCTTACCGCGACCAACCTCTCTGATACCTAAAACTTTTCTGCCAGTCAAGTTGAGACGGCTGGCTCGCTCACAGTGGTGTCGAAACCGCCATCGGCCCGCGGCCATAACCTATCGGTAGAGCGAGTCTCTGTCGACCCGGGTTGGTAGGAGAGCCTACTGGAGGAAGAGGGTAAGCGTCCAATGTTTGGACGTACAGTGTGAGACTCAAAGTATGGGTGCCGCGGGGAGAGTGCGGGAGTCAGCGTTATTGTTGGTGTCTTTCGGTCAGCAAGAAGCAGTACTCTGCCAGCGACCACAGCTGAAACTTTCATGTTAACCGGTGTACCCGATGTAAAATTTTGACAGGTTCACTCGATTCTGTTCAATCACACAACAAGTCTTCAACTCGAGCAGACAATTACTAGAACACCGGGAGTACTGTTGAGAAAACGGATTAAAGATTCGTACAGAATGGAATCGTGTTACATTTAACAACAAGGCCAACTGCTACAACTCTTCCACTGCACCGCCGCCATTTTTCTGTCGAAGAGTAAACTACCCCACTAGAAGAACAGAAACGTTCAACTTCATACAGTCCCTACACTACAAACGATAGCTTCTCTTTGAACCGATTTGCACATCAAAGCTTGTATACGCCCCCTGATAGTGTTCTTTATAATGGGTGGGGAAGATTTATGTTCACAGATAAGGGCATTTAATAAAACAAAGAGTCCCATATAATTCCTACAGGGGATTAAAAACGGCAAATTTAGGCAACATCATTGTGTTCTCTCTCTTCCATAGCGCACTTTTCTATTTATGTTTTTGTGTAATACCTGATGATGGTTGAGTGCAAAGACCGAAACGTGATCTGGAGAAGTAAACAAATGAAACTACAGAGTTCGAGTGTTGTGTTTATGTTGACTGTACCATCAATGATTATTATTAGCAGAAGAATTTATTTCTATAAACAACAACGCCTGTAATTAGCGTGATTGTCGTGGAAGTATTGGATGAGGAAAGGCCTGGGTGTAGAAGGGAGATGCGGGGGGGGGGGTGTAATATTGAAATGGGTCTTCAAGAAATAAGGTAAATAGACGTAGAGTGGATTCTGCTGTCTGGCTGAGGGAAGGGACAAATGGCGAGCACTTTGTAAACACGATAATGAGACTTCGGCACTATGTAAAATGCAAGAAATTTCTTCACACAACGGGATGAATCAGAATAATATTGAGATACTGTTAGCTTCTACAGAAGGGTTCTGCTTCATGGTCTCTTTTAGTTAGTTAGTTAGTTAGTTAGATGTAAAATTTTCACAGTTTAAAGACAGAAATTCGTATAACATATAAAATTGTCCTGTCATAAGATGCTGGACGGTTCCGGTGAAGAGAGATTTCCCGTGCCCTTCCAGACCGACCCCCAACCACCCTCCTGTATATAGGGTACTTTTCCTTTCCCGGAGGCAAACCCGTCGGAGTCTGTTGTTAACCATCCACCATTTTCTAGCGCCGAGATTGCGAATGGATTGGAGCTGTACCTGAGGCCCCCCTCTCCAATTATGCCTGCATAAGCATGTCAAGGGTGACCTTTACTTCTTACAAAATATTGCGTCACCTCTACAAAAACAAACGATTTAAAGCTGTCTAAACAAATAATGAAGATTATCCACAGGCTCATGGATAATGTGGGCAAAATGTACATTATTAAATTCTAATTTTTCTCTTGTCACTTAAGGCCTATCTTGCACTTAACATTGTCAGTTTTTTCCCCGTGACGTAACAGCCCAACTCGGGAATAGGCCTGCTCATTGTCGATGTTTCTAGACCACACACACACACGCGCGCGCGCGCGCGCGCGCGGTAGGACTCCCCTGTACGAGTGATCAGCCTGTCGCACAGGCCGCTACTTACACAACACACACAAGAGACGACACATCCATGCCCTCAGCGAGATTCGAACCCGCGATCTCAGACATGGTGCGGCAGTGCCAAAAGCTCGCACGGTGTGCACTGTGTTCACAAGGCAACACCAGGGTGGAACACTAAGACACGACAAGCAACTCGTGCAAGGTTTTGGCACAAAGTGGCACTCGGACAGGACCTCTCCCGAGTGCTTCGGTTTTCCCCTGTCCGTACCATTCCACCAATGCTCCATACCTATTCACCCGCCTATCACCGACGCTGTATAAACTTCGCAACTAGAAGCGTCGTTAAATAACGCAGTAAAACAGTTACTGACTTTGTAGGAGAGATTTCTTCCTCCAATTTGAGGTACTTCTTGGAACACTGTGAACCCGACGATGGAGGCAGAACATAACTCCGAAAGGCCAACAACTGTTTACCAACTGAGGGGCACGCAGCGGCGGGTTCGATTCCCAATGGTGTCACCAGAATTTTTCATTGACACAGTCCTTCTGGCCGCACTATGGCCCTGGGGCAGACTCAGCCACTGATAGAAAAGAGTGCCAGGAATATTTCCTGTGGAGTAAAGACGGCCGGTGAGTAGGACTGACAACCTTACCACCTTCATGTGCCAACTGTCTTGCAACCTGGGAACCTCAAACTCCTGGAACCCTCAGGGCCCGTCCAGGTGTGTACAAGGATTGGTTTACCTTTTCATTTACCAACCGATAAGTCATCATATTTCTGCAGACTTCAGTCTTCATTAGCACACCCGTGAGAAGCTCAAACCTTGTACTGGCGGTCTATGTCCTTCTTCACAGACAAAGTTTGACACTAATTCATTACGAGAATTTAGCTTAAAACCCTTCCTCTGTGTGTTATCTTATCACTACGCGTGAAAAAGCCATAATTTTGTGTACCCCTTGATCTTAAGATGAGAGTGTGTCACGGATGGTGTCTAATAATTCCTGCAGTACATTATCAGTAACTTGTCGCAATCATTTGTTCCCCACAAAGTATGTTCCGTGTCAACGCCGATATGTGGTGTAGGCGTACACGCCTATCTTGGGCCTAACAAACAGTGGTATTTCTTAACAATAGAAATTTATCTCAAAGCTAATTTGTGATAAAATGAGATTAGCCTGACTGCATCTGCAACGGTGTTCAGGTCCGTAACCACGTCATTCCTTCGCATTTCTCCAGCAGCAAACCGTGAAATCTTATGCAGCACGACGTCGGCTGGGATAGCGCAGTCGGTATAGTGACTGGCTACTTGCTGGGCGGCCAAGACGTGGGATGGGGGCTTGGGCTGGATTGATCTGGCTCAGAATATGGACAGGTGGCGGGCTCTTGTGAATGCGGTAATGAACCTGCGGGTTCCATAAACTGGGGGGAATTTCTTGAGTAGCTGAAGAACTGTTAGCTGCTCAAGAAGGACTCTGCTCCCTGGAGTTAGTTAGTTAGTTAGGTATTTGGTTAGTTACAGGACAACTCCGTTTATCTGGACGCTGGTTACTGGTTCGCCAATTATCCGGATCGGCTTGGCCCTTCGGTTAAATTTGTCGAGAATTCTACAAAACTAACTTGTCATGAAATTACCGGTTATCGGATCAAGTACAGTACAGTGCAGTAGTACCGTTTATAAGACTGCAAACTAGATGTGGTCGAGAGGTTTAGACGCAGGTACATACTGGAAATAGTAACAACCAAAATGGGTTCCAAAATTAGACAAGGAATTCCCAAAGTCCTCGTCGGCGGTGAAAGCTGACTGTCACCACCCGAACAATGCTTTATTTTTACGTAAATAAATAAGTACTTCACCTATAAGAAGGGCAACACGAAGTGCTCTAACGAACTAAATAACAAACTGATTAGTACACGTCAGCACAACAAATATTTATTGGCGTATAAAGGCTACATGTTTCGACCTGTTAACAGGTCATCTTCAGGCCTCCATAGGAATAAAGTCTCAGGTACTTTTTAGATATTGGGATCCCAATATTGTTAGTGTTGTGAACGTACATAAAAACTGATATTGGATAAAATGTGAAATATATAATGTCTGGTTAAAACAAATTAAAACAAGAGTAGGTATCTGACACTATGGACCTATTTTATCGCCCTTAGAGTGTAATAAATACGTAATTCGAAATAGACGTTTGTAGAAATTTTCTTACACTCAAGACAGTCAAGGTAGAATATTATGTTCTGTTGACCGTGCATCCCAGTATAATCTGTTTCAAATGAAGCCAACTAGGTGCACACTATTTCTTAGCATATTTATTTCAACTTCTTTACATGTTTCGGGCTACTATGTGCCCATCATCAGGAGAACTTACTGTATCTATGCGACACCGGTATTTGTCACTGTGTACGGGTGGCTGTCTGGACTGCAGATCAGACTTAAGTTCTGATGATGGGCACGTAGTTGCCCGAAACATGTAGAGAAGTTGAAATAAATATACTAAGAAGTAGTGTGCACCTAGTTGGCTTCATTTGAAAAAGATATTATCAATGTAGAACAATTTCAAAGAAAAATCCAGTTTTCCGGATTTTCTGCTTATCCGGATGACTCGCCGTCCCAATTAATCCTGATAAATGGAGTTATACCGTAGTTAAATCAATTCAGTTTAATCGACAAAATACAGTCTTTTACGCCTATCTGTAATCAGACGGCCGTGCGATCGGTGCCCATGACGTATCGTACAGCTTATACATTGTACTGTTACTTACTCTTTTCAATATGTTACTGCTCGTTACTGTTACGACTAACAGTAACAGTACCAGTAGGCCTACCAGTAATATTTACTACCCTTTCTGAAGTACTTACTGCCACCCATTTCAGCCCGGACACTACTCCAGCCTAACCGCACCTAAACTCCAACCTACAGCAAACCAAGAACAATACGATCAATGTCATAATCAACATTACAGTCGCGAGCTCCTGATGATGGGCATAGTAATGCTTGAAACATGTTGAGCCTATAGCCTGCAGCCCGGACACTACTCCAGCTTAACCGCACCTAACCTCCAACCTACAGCAAACCAAGAACAACACGACCAATGTGGTAAACAACATTATAGTCGCGAGCTCCTGATGATGGGCACAGTAGTGCCCGAAACATGTTGAGCCTATAAGAAGTACAATAAAGTAATAAGTGGCATCTTGTTGGTATTTTATTCTTCAGTTATCACAATGATGCACGGTCCAACAAACATCAAATATTACATAGTCTGAATGTTTTTTTTAGCTTCAGCCAGCATGCAATGCGCATGCGCCATACTGTCATTTGTGGCCTGTCCGACTCTATTATATTTTTTCCACATTATCTCGTAACGGGCAAGATCGTTGGGAAAAAAAAGTTCTAACATAAAATATATTTGATTTCCTTTACAAATTCAGTCTGAAATATTTCTCATCCGAAAAAACAGTTGAGCGACATTACCGTAAATGTACACAGGACGTCATATAAAGTGCCCGCTTTTTTCGCCGGGTTTTAATGAAATTTTAATTTCAACGAAAGATTTTCGAAAAATCCACAAATATCAAACTTCATGAAAATCCGTCCGTCTAGTGGGAGCCGAGTTGTTCCATGCGGACGGACGGACGGACGGACAGACATAACGAAGTTATCTGTCGCTTTTCGCAATTTTGCCAAAAGCTCCAAAAAACGAAAATTAACCTGAATTGTACGTAAAGACCCAGTCCGTACCGCGCAGTAAACACACTACATCTCGGTTATAAAAACCAGTCTGTTAATGCTATACAGTGAAATAATCGCTGTTTGTTCTGAGATCCACACAAAACACATAAATACAGCTGTGTGGGCAGAACGTAGAATTTTATTTAAACCTGAATAATATTTAAAGACCCAGGCCATACCCCGCAGTAAACACACTCCATCTCGCTTATAAAAATCAGTCAGTTAATGCTGTATAGGGAAATAATCGCTGTTTGTTCTGAGATCCATATAAAACACATAAATAAACTGTGTGGGCAGAACGTAGAATTTTATTTAAACCTGAATTATATTTAAAGACCCAGGCCGTACCGCGAAGTAAACACACTCAATCTCGCTTATAAAAATCAGTCAGTTAATGCTATATAGGGAAATAATCGCTGTTTGTTCACAGATCCACACAAACAACATAAAAACACTGTGGGCAGAACGTAGAATTTGTAAATGTTAATATTCAGGCCGTTCCGCGCAGTAAACACACTCCGTCTCTGTTATAAAAACCAGTCAGTTAATGTTGTATAGGGAAACAATCGCTGTTTGTTCTCAGATCCACACAAAACACACAAATACAGTTTGTGGGGAGAGCGAAGAATTGTTAGTGTTAAACCTGGATGTACGCAAAGTGACCACTGGGCTTTAGACGGTTCAACATAATACATAAATTGTTGAATAAAGATAGACCAACTTGATGTCACTTGCTTTATATTTCACTATTTACTGCTCAACATGTTTCGGATGTTAATACATCCATCCTCAGGAGCTTGCGACTTATTTGTTGAGTTATTTCATGGGTTGTATTGCTCTGGTTCGATGTGTGTTGGTGTTACGTTGTGG
>Ga0131853_10025799_pt1 | contig 10581 bp, 10 predicted proteins | sample TergutLab28metaG_FD_92764 | JGI IMG/M metagenome (GOLD analysis project Ga0131853, IMG submission 92764) | Labiotermes labralis P1 segment gut microbial communities from Petit-Saut dam, French Guiana - Lab288 P1 (version 2) (version 2) | ecosystem: Host-associated > Arthropoda: Insects >... | reverse complement strand
TGGGGGCGTGGGTTTTTTTTTGACTTTTCACACACCCTTTTTGTATGATTTTTTTTTTTCGGCCACTTGGTTTGTGGGGGGGGGGGGGGCACATGATAACAATAAAATTGCAATTTCACACACCACCACATTACACAGTTTGCTTGAAATTGGATGGCAACAGTTGACGCTCCTTCAAGACTTAGATGGGTTTCTTCCCACACCTTGGGCAGAACTTGCCAAGTAGTATTTATTTTTTGTGAAAAATGTTTTGAACAAAAGTTGTATACTTTTTCTATTGATGTTAAGGTGTTCAAATTCTGAAAGGGGTTTTTTTTTTTTTTTTTTTTTTTATTTTAAAATTTTTCAAAATTATTTTGTTAAAATTGTTTTGAGGTGGGTGGGGTTGAAATTTTATTTTTTTTGTTAATATTCTCCCCCCCCCCCCAAAATACAAGTGGACAGAAAAAAAAATTCAAGGCAAAGACTCGATGTGAACGCCCTATACAACACATCAACACCCTCTTAGTGCCACACAATAGCATACCACCATCCGAATGCATACAAGTAAAAGTCCGGTAACGCTATATAATCCATGCAGTGTCTATTTCAACCTGCAAGAAGCCCAGTACACCGTGTCTGTTGGCATAATGGCATGGGCAAAATCAATACTAGAAGTCCTCTAGTTTTAAAAATGTCACAAATTTCACTCATACTGCTTGTGCCCCATTCACACAATTTTAAGCTGTCATCCCAGAAAGGCAATCCAGTTCAGTACATGGTGTCATTCCGAATGACAATGAATCAACCAATCATGTAAGTTGTGCTTTGTATGTAATATGTGGAATCAGTGGCTTCAGAACATCATTTTCTATCAGTAACATATGCTCAAACGCTTACAACACAGTAAAACAACACTGAAAAAAATATCATTACAAGTAACTTAATGCATATTAATTGGCAACAGTGATTCTGGAAGTGGTGATAACATAGGTGGTGAAAGCAATTCCTGCCACAGCGATGGAAATACTGATGACAAATTCTCATGTATCACTGAGTGAAAATACATGAAAATGCCTACATACCATATTCACAATACCTGGAAATTCATAAACCCAAATTTGCCCATTCCTCTGATAATAAATCTGTATGGTACTTTTGTTTCTCACTGCACAATTGTGGAACTAGATTGTGCATGGGTGGGAAGGCATGATGATCAGGTCTTGAGACCATAACTGACATGCAACAGCAAAAGAGTCGTGATCTGTAGGTGTTGCTCATATCAGTGTGTTCATTGCTGCTGCCTTAGAAATGGGGATTAACCAGAAACCTAAAATGTTTACTTGCAGGGTAAGAAATTCTACATACATAGTCTGGTTTTGGAAATATAATCTCCAGAATGAGATTTCACCTCACACACAATGACACTCATCTTCTCCTAGACACAAGTCTTTGATTCACACACAAAACTCAAGCCTCCTGTCCACTATGCAAACAGGGTTTTGAGGTTCTACACTTCTCACCAACATCCAAGTACTAATGAATACTTCATTAGCAACAGCTATTCTACCTACTAACAAAAACACCATAAATGGACATAATTTCTGGTTGTTGAATGACCCACCCATCCATTATGCTTAAATTTAATTTGCTGCCATGGGGCATAGACAGCAACTCAGTACAGGCTTACAGGCTGGATGATCCAGGGATAGAAACCCCCTGGGGTGGGGGGGGGGGGATTTTCTGCATCCTTCCAGACCAACCCAGGAGCCCTCCCAGCCTCCTACACAATGGATACTGGGTCTCTCTCCCTGGGGCAAAGTGGCCAGGGCGTGGCTTCAACCACCAACCCCCGTCTAGCACCAAGCTTAAGGAGAGAGTACAGCTATACATCTATTCCCCCTTTGGGCCTTTGTGGCCTGTTGTGGGGTCAATTTACCTTTGGTTACCTTCTACTACGGGGCGTAGAGGGAGGGGAAAAAAGCGGACATCTTGAAACTGCCTACAAATATTGGGACAGTATTCAATCAGAAACATGACATGATGAATGCACAATACAGTTCTAAGACAGCTATCAATTACAGTACTTAAACAAGTAGTAGTATTCAAGTACACATTTCAGATAACACGGTGTCTCTAATCTTCACACCTGTATACAGAGCAAAGTCATCCTTTTGTTAGTCATGGCATAGTGAAAAATGTACCAAAAGAAAGAACAGAGAAGACATTCAAAATACTGTCTCTTCTCTCCTGGTGCAGTCACACCATTTGACACGTTGTCAGGCTGACCATAATATTCCTATGATCCCCCTATTACCACCCTCTAGGAATAGAGGTGGTTGGTGCAGTGTCTGCTAGACATACATCACTAAGGTAATTGGGCGTGTCAATGGATGGCATAACCGACTGGCAAAATGTGAACCATCTGGGAGATACATTGCAGGCAGGAAGAGAAAACAAAAATAGGCTTGTGTCTCAGCAGCATAGTTATACTTCGGAAATGCCACCAAACGGACAGCCATTGTTCACTTCTGGACTAAGTGAGAACACCCAATGGCCATAACAAGTAACAAATACTTTGAAAGCAATCATAATCTGTGGTAAGAACAGTAAGGTGCTGTGTGCATTTTGACTGTTAATGCGATAATATTTGATGTATATATGTTACAAAAACTATTTGCAGGAAATGTGCTCCAACAGGGACAGAATGTAAGGTTCTGGGCATGGATGCAAGTTTGAAATTATCATGGCACATGACAAGATAAACATCAGCCAACATGAAAATGGTAAGCAACACAAATTTGCTTCAAAAGTCTCATCATAAAATAAAAATATATAAAAAAAAAAAGCATAACCTGGTAGTTCTCAAAGATATTCTTGAGGAAATGAGCTGTGCAGTGCTGACAATTATGATTTAGCGGCAGTATTTTTCAAGCTGTTCCAAAAGAAATGTACCCTACGCATTCCTACAGTACAATTAACGCAAAGTAACAGAAATTGCTCCATTTAAACAGCAATGCTTCCAGTGAAATGACGATGAATGGCACAAAAGATTTCTTCAAAAGGGACTGGATTATATATAAGGCACATTTAGCAGTACAAACAAAAAAGCTGTGGACCATGAACCCTACTAAGATAATCTACCAACCTGAACATATCTCAAAGTCACAATTTCCATTACTTTGGTTTCAGGTCTGTAAGCAACACAGTTATCCCAAAAGTCAAGCTAACAAAAATATATTCTAAACCAACTGGCCATTCCACACCAAATCATCAGCACAGATGATAAAACAAGCCTTTCCCAATTTGCAAGAAACTGCCATTACTGTGCATAATATTTTTTTATGTTTATGGTTCCCTGCATCACTGATCTATAGTAATAATTGTCCCAGATGCAACACAAAGCAGTATATTTATTAAATTGCAGAATAATAAATAGACTGCTTTGTGCTGCGTCTAGTTGGACAACTATTAATGTATAACGTGTATAATACATGTGAGCACAGACATACAGTTTTCAATCCTCAAAAGTTCAACAGCTTTTAAATAATGGTAGTGTGAATATTCACAAGAAATTCTGCACAAAATGTGTCACCTTACAACAGCCATATAACTTTGGTCCTAGGATGCATTAAGACAGTCCCATCAACACACCCTGGGAAGCTGTTTACTGATATCCCCCATGGGTTTATCACTGAGAGGATGAAAAATTTAAAGGTCAACCAACATCACCTCTGACCTTCAATTTATGAAGAAGTGTATAGGGCTTCATCTTTGGAAAATGCAGAGACACGCCCCAATAAAGTGCCTCCTGAAACAGCATCATCCTCACGGAGTCCCCAGGGATTTTTGTTAAGAGGAATTCTCTATCACACACTACAGGCAGATCTCGTTTTAAGCAAGGGATATGTTCCTGAAAACGTCACGCAAATCGAACTCAAAATTGCCATTTCAAACAGTGCATTTCTTGGGGGATAGGAGACTGATGACCTTATCCTACATATATAGTGTATGACTAAACCACTAGCAGACATACAGACCTGTGGAGTATACTGTACATGCACTGCATATAGAGAATATTACATTTCTATACAATATGTTTATTTCTCATGGAATAAAAATGTAATGGACTCACATCCATAGTTTTTAGTATGGTTCATTCTGACAGGACTGTGGCAGACTGGCAACACACTTTAGGTCCTGACTAAGCACTTTCTGTAATTCTATCGGCATTATCACTTACTCATAAGCAACCATGAGTAAATGTAACATTACAGTGTATGTCAACAATCTGTTCACCTTTTGGCTTATTACTTCTAATTTCTCTTCATTACTAGTTGTCTCTCACCAAATTTTCACTTGGATTCCACTAGGTGATGTAGATTTATGTTTCTCACCTAAGTTGGTAAGAAAAGCCAACATGAGACCCTTGACTATATCACTAACATTATCAAACCATACACGTGACTGATGGCATGACAGTGACGTCACTGTCTGCTGGCCTCCAAAACCGGATAAGAGTTTCCACAGATTGTGTACGCCCTATCGCACTGAACTGAACAGTACCACGTAAATTCCAAAAGAGGTGTAAATTTTCAAGCCACATTAACGCAAAACTGCGCAAAAAGAAGTCACATAAAACGAGACATTCCTATATTCTGACTTGTCACTGCTCTCAATATACAGCCACAAATTGTGATTAGTGGCATTATATCAAGGTTAGAAGGTATTCATTCACTATATAATATTTAAGCAATGCTCCAAATTTTGGAATTGGACTTCCTTCTGTTTAAAGAGTTATACATGATTATATAAATAAACAGACTCTGCAAAACTCAAGAAGAATATTACTGGGAAGGTTTAAGACTACTTTTATGTCACCGCCTTTAACTATGGTACAAAGCACAAACCGATTATCCATTCAAATGTTCAGCTTGTTACATACACTACTACTTCAATGTCTGATTCCCCACTAAGGCTTATCAGAAGCTTTGTCCTAACGTCTGTCATAGTCAATATACGCTCCGTTGCAGTTCTGCGGTCCCCTTTTATTGTTACTGTTGTGTATGGAATATTATGTCTGGGCATAAGAAAAATAAAAATTGTTGTTAGATCATAGGGATAGGCATTCTGTTCTTGCCCAGACACCACACACCCAAACCACCATGAAGAATGACCAACTGTGCTGTGTTCAATAAACACCGACAAGTTCCAAATGTTTTTCTATTTATGTGGATGCTTTAAGTTGTGATGTCTACAAGCACAGTCAATCTCACTGTAATCCAAACCGATGAGACAGAAAATTGCACTTTTGTTTTGTAGAAACACGAAATTACTCTAATTAAAAGCCAAAAATTTTCTTCTTCCAATTGATAGATGACAAAAACTTCCAACACGCAAAATGAACACATTACTACAAAAAAAGTGTCTCTGACAGGACACGCAACTTATGATAGGCTATGATGAATATAACCATGGCTGTGGGGAACTGCAGCCCATATTTCCCACAAACTAGTATTCACCAAATACAGAATATGGCATAATGTTGCAATATCTTAACCTCTGTCACAGAAGAGACATACCACAATATCATAAACTATGTTATAGACAGTCAACAATACCTTCAATATCTGGAAGGAGCACATGAGTGTTTCATCCACAGACATCATGGCACCTGCATTGTCAAACTCGCCACAGTAGTTCGGTGCTGAGAATAGTGTGACCAACTGCCGCTTGGCAAAAAATTCATACCCATCTTCCACAACCTGAAATATTAAGGAAAAATATTTAGGATCAATGGCTTCAGACAATTTTGTAAGAAGAGTTTGGAAAAATCCCAATCAAATTATGTGAAATGAAGACTTGTACAGACAACAACGTCGAGCTGCAGAATTAGGCACACAATTACCCAACTTTGTTTTCAGGAAGTCAAAAATTTGCCTATGCATGGAACAACACTTCTAGCATCATGAATATCAACTTCTAAACAAGTTTCTAGACAAAATGTGACAGATAAATTCTCAACAACTACAATATAGAACTTTTTTTTTAAAATGTAAGTAAACAGTCTATTTCAATGAAGGAATCTATGGAACATACAAACTCTCTATGATTCTCTGCAATGTAACACCAGAGCGTACAGTACACACATACCAACATTCTGGATCAGCTTACTGTCCCCATCACATTCTACCTTGAAAACAGAAGCTGCAGGTTCTTCCAAAACTCCGATACATATCTACCAAACTATATGGGGGTCACAACCCAGAAGGCTGTAACCTTAATGTTCAGGGACATGGGAACTTCCATCTCATGAATGTTGCAAGAGAAAAAAATCTGGCAATGTTACATGTACCATATGAACATTTCCAGTGAACACTAACTTCCATTTCATGGCTTTTTCATGAGAAGAGCATTTCACAATGTCAAATGTACCAAATAACCACTGTAAGCAATGCTTATCCTATTCAACTTACCTGATGTGCTCTGCAGATTAAATCAAAGTCATGTTTGTGCAAGAATTTGGCAACAACTTCTGCACCAAATGTGAATGACACACCTCTGTCATTTTCACCCCAACCCATTGTATCCTGTCAAGCAAAAGAAAATGGCCTTTTTAAACAAATTCTGCAATTCTAACAGCACATAACTCAATAATGGTGTTGAAGTGACCTATAGTTTATTACATTTCTTGCTCCCAATGACCTGCAGATCATGCTCATTAAGTTTGGTCACTATTTCGCAAAATATCCCATATATATATATATATATACACACACACACACACCACAGGCATTAGGCATGTCCTGTAAAGGCTGCATCACATTGCTAGGTGCCTAAAGAAGCATCATTACATTCAAACAAACAAACAAAAAAAAAAATAAGGCACGTAACCAGTATTTTCATCTACAATACCTTGTCAGGATCTGACCATAACAGATCACACAACAGTCCCTGATCTGGGACGTCGGTTGGCCTCATGATCCGCCGAATCTGTTCCATACTCTGTAGGTCAGGACTTAGGCCACCATGACAACAGAAAATCTTTTCATCCACAATTGCCGCCACTGGGAGGCAGTTAAAGCAATCAGTAAACGTTTTCCAGAGCTTGATATTATACCGCCGCTTACCTACAAACAATTACTCACATTAATTATATACAAAGACTGCTACTTACCAGAATATGAGAGCACAAATGGGACACATGAGAAGGGAAACCCAAGCTTAGACAAGCTATTTAAAATCATTCTGTAACTAGTTCATTTCTTTTCTGATATTCAGTGCAAACATAAACCTATTCTGCCATGCCCACTGCATCCTGCAGTTTGCCTTGCAAGGCCACTGTACATTTATGCACATAAATTACTGTTTCCTAATTAGTTTACTACGAAGGTTTCCAGTTAACACAGCTGGCAATAATTACGGCTGAGATATACCTTCCAAATACACAGTACTTGGACTTATACAACACACCTGCTACAATAAACCAAGTTACCAGTAAGTTGTGTTTACTGTAGCAGGTAGCTGGTTTATTTCAACTTAAAAATACTATATCACAGCCCAACCATGCAAATGTCACTTGGAATTAAAACGATGATTTGAGCTCTTGGTATTGAATGTATATTCTTTGTCTAGACTAGTACGTAAGATTGCAATAAACAACGATCACAAGCTAGGAGTATCGTCCAAAACTTCCATGTTAACACTCTGGCATTAAATACCATGCATATATAATATGCTGTATGATACAATTCTGCATGTAATATACATATTCCTACTCATACACAACACCTATATAAATTCTCAATTTTGCAGATCACTATGGACATTTAATACTGGCACCAAAGGGTTAAAATAAAACACCAAATCCTGTCCTACAACATAAGAGATCTATTTACAGTGTAATTCTAAGTATAGGACTTTTAGCATGCTTATGCCTACAACTCACTGGAATTTCTCCTGCTCATACTAGAACAGAACTTACTCTTATAATGTACAGAATAAAACAGAAGGCACGGGTATTCTTACAACTGATAAAGTTAAGCTTAGGGCTCCTAAAAACTAACTTAATTGTACAGTTTATCCACAAAAATGGGCACTGCAGTTCAATGTTACATGATGGATTGAATTTTATACCCAAGGCCCAGAATACAGATTAATTCTAAGTGCAAAACCAATTCTTAACTAAGGAATATGTAATATGAATGTGCCATACAAAATATTTCATTAAAAGTTGTCAACTGTATTGGGGTGCGGTGGGGGCACCAGAACACAACGAAGATCATAAAGTCACTGAAACTGTAACTACCAATAAAACATTCAGAATGATTGGAATTAACTTCTTTCAGATTTGTAACAGCTGTAAAGAATGACAAACAGTCTCACATCCCAGGTCCCACATAATGAATTATTTAAAAACTAATGTCTCATATCCAAATAATTCTTTTCACTGTATAATCAGTAATTGGATCCATAGCTTTAATCATAGACACATACATTTACTTCACCATAATACCAACCAAGTTTAATGGTTTATTAGAATAAATCTTACATTCATCATAGAAACCATATATCCTATTGATGCTTGCACATTCATGGTTACCCCTGAGCAAAAAGAAATTCTCTGGGTATTTAATCTTGTATGCAAGGAGAAGACAAATTGTCTCAAGTGACTGCTTTCCTCTGTCAACATAGTCTCCCAGAAACAAGTAATTCGACTCTGGAGGAAACCCTCCATATTCAAATAGCCGGAGAAGATCATAATACTGGCCGTGAATGTCACCTGAAACATTTTTGAAACTCAGTTACCTTCCGGTGCAAATACAATAAAAATCAGTCACATATTCCCATGGAATAAAATAAATCGTGTCATGTACATACCACATATCTTCAGTGGGGCTTCTAATTCCAGAAGAATTGGTTGAGAAAGAAATATTTCCCGACTCTTCAAACACAGACCCCGAATTTCACTTTCCGTTAACTGGACATTTTTTCCTGGTCTTGAACCACGCACTGCGGATGTAGAAATATTCTATGCACATGATACATTCAAGAGACGCCTAGATAACGACACATCAACAGAACAGTAAAAGCACATATCTAATAATTACATTGGCGTATGCACCACCCGAACTTAATATTCTAATACGTAACACTCATACTAACATAAGCAACACCAATATGTTGTACAAGGGTGCAATTAAAAATAACGGGAAAGAAACTGAATTGTCACACAACTTGAACATACACCAACAAATTGGACTATTTATTTACCTTCTAATAACCGTGCTATAATACTATCAATGTTCAATTTATCTGTTTCCGCCATCAGATCACTAACTGTTAAACCGAACAGGTTACTTATATAAAACAAATTCTTCACGATGCTACACTTTCTATACGATTGAAAATTCTTAGTACTGCAATCGACTTTGCGCTATTAATGGAGGCCCTTTTGCTGTTAGCTTGTATGACGTCAAAAGCATACTTTCCATTGTCTCCATACAATAGCACAGAGTATCTGGCACTGATGATAATCGCACACTCCACGCCCCTACCATGGATCCAAAAGAAAAACTAGCTACATGACAAATCATCAGATATGTGATACCATGGATAAGAGGTACATTCCTATTTTTAACGCATCATTAATAGCATTATGATATATGATATTTTATTTACGTTCCATATCTCCACAGTAACAATAAGTAGGATATGGAACATGTCAAGAGTAATACTTTTGTAAAATTTTAACTGTGTAAATGTTTGGAATCAAACTGATTCCAAGTCAATTGCATAAATGATGAATAAAACAGGCAGGAAAAAAAAAACCACTGTGTAACAACAAAAGCGTAGAAAGATATGGCTATAGTTAACGCGGATAATTAAATCTCTTAAAACAAAAAATTCATCAGGGTATGATGAAATTAATACAAAATTAGTAAAAATTAGTGTCATTTATGTTCCCTAATAACCCACATTTGTAATAAAATCATTTCGACAGGAATTTTTCCAGAGCGATTGAAATACTCAATTATAAAACCATTATTGAAAAAAAAAAGTGACAGAACTACTCCATTCAATTATAGACCAATATCATTATTAACAGCATTCTCGAAAGTGATAGAAAAAGCATTGTGTAACAGACTAATGGATCATTTAAATAATAATAGCTTGTTAAATCCACAGCAATTTGGTTTTAGAAGAAACTTATCAACTGATAATGCAATATTCAACTTAACACATGAAATTTTAAAAGGATTAAATAATAAAATGATGGTGGGCAGCATATTTTTCGACCTAGAAAAAGCTTTTGACTCAATTAACCATTCACGATTGATAAATAAACTTCCCCTATATGGCATAACAGGGAAATCTAAACTTCTAATAGAAACTTATTTAGTAAACAGATTCCGAAGAGTCCAACTTAATAACCCATTTTTAGATGCTAAATTGGACTCAAAGTGGATGAAGGTAAACCATGGTGTCCCACAGGGTTCAATTCTGGGCCCACTTTTGTTCATATTATATATCAATGATCTACCAAATGCTATTATGCAAAATGTTACCCCAATAATATTTGCTGATGATACAAGCATAGTG
>Ga0131853_10025796_pt1 | contig 10582 bp, 7 predicted proteins | sample TergutLab28metaG_FD_92764 | JGI IMG/M metagenome (GOLD analysis project Ga0131853, IMG submission 92764) | Labiotermes labralis P1 segment gut microbial communities from Petit-Saut dam, French Guiana - Lab288 P1 (version 2) (version 2) | ecosystem: Host-associated > Arthropoda: Insects >... | reverse complement strand
AAATAACCGCTAGGTGGTGCAATTTCTGTTATCGTAAATTGCCCTGCAGGGAGATTACTGAAAACAACACGCCCATTAGAATCACTTACAGCAACTCTATCAATAGGAATTGCGGGATTGCCGGGATAAAACCCTTGAATGCGGAAATGCGCACCTGCAAGAGGTTGATTATTGCCAATTCCGTTAGATGCTTCACGCTTAAAAATTTCCACTTCTCCAAATGGATAGTTCTCAAATGTTATAAGAACGCTTGTTACATTAGGGTCTTGAACGATTTCATATTCGGGAATAACAATCATTTCAAGGCTTTGGATTATGCGGACGACTTCTTCCGCTGTAAGCCCATCCGGAGCAGCTTGACGCAATGCCTCTAATACTTGATTCCAGTCGTTAACAACTTGGTGGTCGGATGTCCGCACTGTTATAGTTGGCGGCAATACCCAAAAACCAAAAGCTGTATGTTGAGGAAGAAGGCTGAAACCATCCGGCGCACGTTCTTCTTCTACCATGTAGAAGCCGTATGGCAAACCTTCGAGCGTCCACACACCATCAGTTACGGTGGAAATTACACCGCCCGGTGCTGCGGTAGTTGCCCCAGCGGTCAGAACTTGTGAAAGATTTATTCCAGTGTTATTTAACTCTAAAACTTGCCCATCACCTGTGGCAATTGTCATAGAAGTCATGCCACGTAAACGCATTAATGCACCGGGTATGTTTTCCCGTGTGATAGCATTAATTTTTTGAATACGAACAGGTGGGTCATCCGGCGGTGGAGTCTCGGGAATACGCTCATTTCGGAATGTTACCGTTGTTATTCCATCGCCACTACCGGGGTTGGTGTTACCATTGCCATTACCCGGATTGCCTGTGTCAGTGTTTGGCGCAACACTAAAGATTGCAGTTGTGTCAAAATTCCCAGTACCTCCATTGTTACGTAAAGTCATAAGGCGGTTGATAGACGGATCGTGGTTAAAATGCCACCATTCGGAAGCAAGCACAGAGAAACCTGCACTTATCATGATGTTTTGCATTGTAATAGCGTCCGATGTCATAGTTGGTGCAAGTACACCGCTCGTTGGTGTAGTATGCACGATTGCCAAACGGCTTAGTTCATGCATTTGTGTTGGCATTGGTAGTGGTGTTGCAGAAAGAGTTGTAAAAGAAAGGCTGCCAACGGTGTGGCTTTGTTCGTCTGTTACTCTTCCAAGCGACACATCTACTGCCGCTGCAATTTGGTGGTTTGATACACGGCTCGTGTCAGAACTGATAAACCAGTTCATATTCCACGGGGCGGCAAAACCTGCGGCAACAGTTGGATTAGCTGCTGCCAATGCTTCTAAGTTAGTTACAACATTTCTTTGTACGTCACGAGGTCTAAAGCTCTCGTTCATTATGATTGTGTAGCCTTGCGCACGTGCAGCGTTTTGTGCGGTTTGTACTGCCCTTGCGGTTGAATATAAAACAGGAACGATATATTCTTGTGCGCCTAGTCTTGGGTTGTTAACTCTGCCGGAATGTAAACGTTGACCTGTGATGTTGGGGATATCAACATTTGAAGAACGCATAACAGATGCTCTTGCATTCGTTACATCGTAAATGATAGAAGGAATAACATCCGGCATATTAATCAATGCAAAGCCGTGTTGAATCCAACCTTCTGCGCCTGTACCGTTTAATGCTACACGCCACCAATCGCCGGATTCTTCAAGAATGCGGAACGCTTGACCGGGTTGTAATTGTTCTACAATGTTTGCGGATGCGTTCGATGCGCTGCGCATTGGCAATGGTTGCCCCGGTTGTGCGCCACCAAGAACCCAACCTGTAGAACCCTCGACAGGCAGTTCAAAATGGCTAGATGACAAAGCATTTGCCACATATGCGCTTGCGGTTTGATTAGGAAGAACTACAACTGTTCTTGTTGGGTTACTATCAAGTGTAAAACCGGACGGAGGGTTTATCTCTGTTATAGTATAAGTGCCGGGTAGAATAGGCGGAGAAGTCCATCCACTTGCTGGCACAGTTACAGTCATTGGCATTGAAGGGTCTGGGCCGGTGATTGTGAAAACAGCACCGCCCAGTGGGCTGTCTTGCATATCCGTTTTAACAATGCGTAAGCGACCAGATAATTCTAAGTCGGGGTCAAACGAAACAGTAGCACTGGATAGAATTGTCGGTATATAGAATACAATTCCTTGCCAGCCATCTAGGTCGGACGGCACTCTCGCCCTCCAAGCTCCAGCATGTTCATTATTAACACCTACAAGGTTAACTGTAGCCGTTTGACCTTGTTGTGCCGCAGACGTTGGCACTTCCAACTGGAAACTAACGTTGCCATCAAACGCAGCAGTTGGGTTAGTTGGTGCAGTTGCAACAATACTACCGTTTACAACCAAGGTTGTTCCAGCCGGAGTACCTGCTGCCCACTCAAAACGGAATGGGTTTGTAGGGTCATTGGTTATCATGTTGTGTGTCACGTTGAATGGTGCAGAAGGGCTACCAATTGGTTGATTTAATAATGTTGCATGTCTTACACCATTCACAACAATAGCCGGGCGTGTATCAAGTAATGTATAAAAGTCATCAGCCCAGCCCGTACCATTTACAAGTGATGTAGCATTTTGCCTAATTTGATTGTCCGGCGTGAATGTACGGCTTGGGTTATCTGCCATAACCACGCCAACCCTAGTTATATAAACCGCATACTCCGGATAACCGTAAAAAGAGAAGAATCTATCCGGGTCAATTAATGCAAAGTTGTTAGGAAAGCCATAGCGTAACGGATTAAGCACTTCCAGTGCAGGTGCAAAAACTACATATGGCGGTGCATTGGGGTGTTCCGGTCCGGGTATTCCGGGGTCTACACAGAATGCCTCGACTGTAACACCATTTATGGTTGCTTGATATCGTCGGGAGCTTATAGCACCGTGTCCCGACATGTGGACTGCGCCCCCGCCGCCCCATTCAGTTTCTATACTGGCGACTAATGCACCCTGTAGCGAGTAACCAATAAGCCTACTTCTTGGGTCGTTGCCCATGTCAAAGAAAATAGGAACGACGTTCTCTATTCGGTCATCATCAATAGAGACAGGCTCGCCGTCAATATTGATATAACTTGGAAACTCGACGCTAATAGCTTCGCCCAAGTAATACTCTGTATCGCTTTGAGCTGCACTTGCGATATGTGCTACTGTATTTGCCATAAGTTGCGTAGGGGATGCCCCTATTACAGTTATAGCAACAAGGAGCATGGCTATGAACTTCAAAAGTTTAGTTTTGAATGCATGTGTAATCTTCACAAAATCTTCCTTTCGGTTTTAAATTTGAAAACTGCTTTTTGTTGATGTAAAAAGCAGATGAGTTATAATGTTGCCAAGCCATTCGTAGCGGTGACGCAAACACCGCTACGAAATATGCGTGGCAGAAAACGGGGTGAAGCTATGAAAAAAAAGAAGAAAAATAAAAAGCCCCAGGGCAGTATTTTCAAAAAGCTGTCCTTTGGGGTTGTGGGTATTACTTTTTTGAGTATTGCTGTGTTGAGTGTTACTCTGATTTCTCTAAATGTCACTATCAATACAGGTGACAACATTAACAATATCAATACAACTATAGAGAATCATGTCCATAACCATGTAGTAGATAATTTTGTCATATCTCATTCGGAAGATGAAAATGGTAGCACTACGTATACAGCACACCCAAGTAGGTATGGCTCGCCACGCTCGGTGGTTAGTACCGTAGAACCGGGACAAACTACAACCGTTGTTTTTCGGAGTAATCCAAAGTAATTTGTCTATCTTGAAATAAAGCCACCTTTGCTTGCTTTCAACAAGTAAAAGTGGCTTTATTATTGGCTGGGTCATCCCTAGCCCTATTAGCTATTTTTTTTTGCATGATGATTTTCCTTTCTTTGGTTTTTGGATATAAAAAAAGCGACTAAATTTTAGCCGCCTTGTTGCTTTAGATGATATAATTTGTTTGAATAATTTACAGAAAACTATTTTGAAAAGGTTGTTTTATTTATGGACTTCTTAGAAATTTTAGGACGCATGGGCATTTCAGAACAGCAAATGTCATTTATGATACTTATTACACTTTTAGCGATACCAGCAATTATGTTATTTCTAGTAATATTTATCATTATAGGACTAGCCAAAACGGCTTACCATAAGAATCATATCAAAATCCAACGTGGTAGAGTTCTTAATAACCATGAAAGCAAGTTACCTTACGAATTAAAATCTTCACTCCTCACTGAACGAGAGCAAAAGTTTTTTAAAATTCTTTTTCCTGTTGTTACAAAATATAATTTAATGATTGCTGTTAAACCACGGCTTGCAGATTTTATCGAAAGTAACCCTCCGCATAACTATAAAAAGATTTCTCATAAACATGTAGATTTCTTGATATGCGACAAAACAATGAAACCACTTATGGCAATAGAACTTGACGATTCAACACACCATACCGCAGAACGTGTAAAGCGTGACAAGTTCGTTGACTGGGTTTACGAAACAGTGGGTTTGCACGTAGTCCATATATATGAATATAGTTATGACCTTTTAGACAATCATATAATGTTAAGACTTACAGAATGCCAATATTGTAATGGTTTTTTACTGTTGCGCCAAAAGGGAGATAATTATTTTTGTGGATGCTCTAATTTCCCTCACTCATGTGACTCTACAACATTACAGCTAGATGATGCTAAAAGACTTTATAAATCACAAGAGCCTTTCTAAATTTTTCAACTATGCAAAAAGCACTCCAACAAGAGTGCTTTTATTGTGATTCCTGCTATTCGTTAACCATATATTCTTAATAATGATATTACCAATGCGTTTTTAGAATCCAAATTTAGCCGTTACTATGCCGGAAGTTTCCACTTGACCTGCCCAAACAGCTCCTATACCAATGCTTACCGCAGTACTGTTTAAAATGGCTGCTCTGTGTCCCGGTGAATTCATCCATGAATCAACACGTCGTACGGGGTCAATGCCTCCACCAATATTTTCTGTTGCTCCTGCGCTATGCCCGAACATTTCTACTCTATCCATAACACCGCCATGCACTGGGCTTGTGTGTGCAAAATAACTCAAATCTATTTGCTCTTGACTATGAAATCTCGCTGCCATGCTCAATTCCATGCTTATATATAATGGCTGTAGCCCATATCTAGCACGTTCAGCATTGATTAGCCGCACAATTTCAAGCTCGAAAGCATTAATACCGCCAAGGTCACGATATTCTGCAATCCATGCATTAAGTTCTGCATCTGTTAAACGCCTATTCATTAATGTGACTGCACTCTGTGTTTGTTGTGGACTTGGTGCAGTTTCTGCCAAGCTGATTAGCTCTGCACTGGTTAGAAGCGTTGGACGGTCAAACAGAACTGGGGTAAATCCAGCAGGAGGCGGTGTATCACCTATATTTCCATTCCCTGCATTATTGTTATTTGTATAAATATAAACCCTATTTGCAGCACCATCCCAGCCGGGAGCATACCCAAGGCTTCTTAGTACAGCACCCAAAGGTAGCATTACTCTATCATTAATATTTTGCGCTGGCACATCTAATTCATGACTAACCCCATTGGTTGTAAATCTGCTACTACCAACAGTTATTACAACTACATTGTTATCTCTTGTTAATGTAGCTTGTTGTAATGTTTGATTCCAGTCTGGGGTAAAACCTAACTGTGAAAACACTCCGCCTACAGGTACAAGTATACGATCATTTACATTAAGAGGCTGTTGGTCGGGGAAGATAACACGCTGTCCGTCAATCTCAACTATAATTTGCCCAGTTGTATTGTTTTGCTGTGTCTGTGGCGGCTGTTGTGTGGGTGGCGCAGGAGGTGTAACCGGGGGAGTTTCGGGTGGGGTTTGCTGCTGTGATGGCGCATTAGTGCTTACTCCACTCACTCTAGTGACTTCAACACCGCCAACGCTCCATGCTCCATGGGGCGGTAACGCAGTCCATGACAAAGAAAATGTATAGCCAACATATCTATCGAAAAATTGCCCGGCAGTAAGAATTTCGAGCCGAGTAAAATCTATATCACGCATAGCAGCATCAAGAAAAATAGGGTCTGAAAAAGTAAATCCTCTGTCGCTAAATTCTGCCAAAAATTCTGTTCTTGTCATCGGGGTTACAACAACCTCGTTAAAGCCTTGGACTTGTCGCCTGTATATAACGGGTTCATCTTGCATGGCTGTGGATGCAGCTACGGTAAGTGTGCCAAATGCCATAATCACTGCAAGTGTAAGCAATAATATATTTTTTATTAGTTTCTTCATGTAAACCTCTCCCTTCATCAAGCTGAACAGCCTTCATCTTGTTTAACTACTTCTAACTTATAGCCAATGGCATTTACATACTTGATTAACGTTCTCAAGTTTGGACTTATATCTGTATTGCTCTCTGTCCTGCTAATTGCTCTAGCGTCTAACCCGGTTAACATTCCCAATTCTTTTTGGGTGAATCCGGCTTCTTTCCGAGCTTCAACTAACTTTTGGCGGAACTCGTATTCCTTGTCAAATTCTGCTATGTGTTTACTTATTGCGGGGTCAGAATCCATCAAGGCTTGTAGTTCCATTTCTTCTTGTCTAGCGTTTGATTCAACAAATGGCATAATATTCAACTCCTTATAAAATATACTTAGGGGAAATGTAGTATCTTTCGCAAAAAAACTTAATCAACTTTCAAACCGTGTTCTTTGGCTCGTTTTATGGCTTTTTCCAACTCGTGTTTTTCAGCTTTATTTTTTTGTTTTTTGCAAGCATGGAGGAAATAGATATTATCTTTGTCATAAAGTACATACATTATCCGGTTACTGTGAAACTTAATCTCCCACAGTTTGCCTTTGAGTTGACGAGTATCTAACGCTTCCAATGCAGTTAGTCCATCTTTTCGTATCATCTGCCTTATTCTATACCCTTCGGCTTGTTCTTTGGTAGGCAACTTCTGTATATATTCCATTATTACATTTTTGCCGCCTAACGTAATGTAGTCGATAATTGTCATTAGTTTACCTCCTTATTATAAAATAATACTACATTAATGTAGAGTCGTCAATATGAATATTACCAATTGTCTTATATTAGAATGAAATTGAAATGCAACCACCAACCTAACCAGCTAATTCTCAACAAAGAAAGCCAAATAATGGGCATAAAGAGCCAAAGTATCAAAGCCAAAGGAGTTCTATACGGCATATAATATTCACTGCAATGACAATTTTCAATGCGCTGTATACATGCATCTATATGCTTGCTCTTGCACCCCCAGCAAACCCATCTGTTACTAAATCCCCATACAGAAACAACTGTCAATAATAACAACATAAAAATAGTTATCACTTAACATGCCCTCCTAAATTATTAAAATCCTCCTAAATGCAGAATGATAAACTTTATCACATCTAGGAGGATTTTGTTATTTATTGATTACGGCTGCTCTACAGCCACCACCGCAAGCCTTTGGTTACGCTGCCCTCTTACACAAGTAATAAGGGTAAGCGTGTTTTGATGCGACCAGCCAAGCAAACTAAAATCGTTTTCGTTAATTTGCTGCATAGAAACTACTTGGTACACTCTTGTACCCATAGGCGTTTGGAATATGATTTCATCGCCGATAGACAGTGTGTGTAGTCTTTCAAAATATCCAGCTTGACCGCCATTGTGCGCAAGCAAACCGACGTTACCGTCCCATGCGCTTGTGGTTGGAAAGTGTCCTATATGATAATCAATAATATTATATCCCGAACCATGGAAAACTCTTGCAGCATTCATCCTAAGTGCCGGTATGGTTAATCTAGCCATAGAACCATCATTAAAGAAAGATGGTGCGGTCACCAGTGAGTTAAGTTCCGGGTTTGGTCTTTGAGTTACATTCGCCGGAGGTGGCTGCGGCGTAGTTGACGGCTGTGTTGTTATAGTAACGCCGCCTTGACCTGTACCACTACCTGCACCCAATGTAGATGTGTGCGGCAGCATTTGACCGTCCGATGCGCTACCAACGCCACCAAAGCCCATACTTGTTGTGCCGGAATTTGCAAAATCCGTAGCAATTAATACATGACCTGCTGGGCTTTGTATTGCAAAAATATTATTTCGCTCTGTATCGAAAGCTCCGCTAAAAAAGCCAACAGGTGGTGGATTAAATGCTGCACCTGCATTACGCCGTACATTGTCTTGTGATGGGTCATGAGGGATAATACTTGTTTGGGTTGGTGTCCCTAGTATTTCGTCGTAACCCGGGTCTGTATAAAATTCGTAGTTATGGCTAAACCTCTCCCAATGTGGCGTATGGAAGTCGTTATCCAATGGTCGTGCTGCTGCACTAACTGAAATAACAGGCAGTGACATTATCACTGCAATAAGTGTAAATACTAATTTTTTCATTTAAGAAATCCTCCTATTAATAAGTCAAATCTATGCTATACACGCCTTGCCCTTTTTTATAAGCAATTATGTGTTGATGTGGTTGACCACCGTAATTAACTGTAATCGTCTCTCCATTAAGGTATGATGCTGTCCAACCTGCAATGTCAAGCTTAAATGCTGCTGTCGTTGTTTTGCTTGCAAAAGATGAAAGGTCAACAATAAGATTTCTTTTGCTAACTTTAGCACGACCAATTTTTACGTGTTTTTCACCAGCCCCTATAGTGAAAACTACAATATTTCCACGTATAAAGAAGAACCAAACAAACACACCTAAGATGCCTGTAATAGCCAATAATAGAAGAATCGTACTCAAGTTTATTGCGATAGGCTCTCTTGGTTGTGTCGGTTCACTTTCCGAATCCACATAGTTACTGCCGCCATCATCCGCACCGCTGCCGGACACGTCATCCTCTCTAACTAAAGGTGTGCCAGCGAACAAAGCTGTATAAATTATCTCACCTTCGCTAATTCGGGTAAGTTCACCGCTAAACTCTGCAACTGTAATATACCCAAGAGGAATATTGCGTGTTCCTTGTCCTGTGTAGGTAACAGTAGCCGTGAATGTATTAGCAAATGAGCCGGGATTCCAATTGATATTGGAAAGAGTTAGCGTACTCCCCGACACAGTAATACTTTGCGGAACTAAAGATGCATCCGGGTTTGAAAGATTGTCAAAAGTTCTCGTTTCGTTACGAGTAAACCGTTCAGTTCTATTTCCTGCACTATGAGTATTGATACTTGACAGGTTGAGTATAAGAATACCGCTATAACCATCTGCGGTTTTGTGTTCGATATACTCTGATAATTGTCCAACAATTGTATTGATGTTTGATGATTCAGTTTCGATTTCAATGGTTGTTGTGTAATGTTGTGTGGAAATAAGAGGTTGCCGAGTTGTTGTGATATGTTGCAGTGTGTAATAAAAACCATTTTGCTCGAATGATTCCTCGTTAATGCCCGTGGGGTCATCATTTTCAGACAAAGTATATGTCCTAATTATGTTTCGCCGTTCCCCAAAATCCTGTTCCTCTATGTTCGAAGGAAACAAGCGCACTGGAGTTACCACGGTCTCTGTAGGCAAGCCATATTCCACTGATTCAAACACTGTGGGCTGGTAATCTTCCTGTGCAAGCACAGAAGAACTTAAAATAAAAATGCCGCACATTATGGCGGCTAAGGTTATGGCGATTCTACGCCAAATTCTTTTGGTTTTGATACTAAAACCTCCTTGAATTTTTTTATTTATTTAAACATAGCTGCAAAGATAGAGAGGTTTGACAACTATGGTAAATATATTCGCTTTACAGACTAACTAAAAAAACGCCAGCGTTTTTTCTGCACTTGCGTTTCTTCCGGCTGCTCTTCTAGCAAAATATATCTCCTAAATATTTTTTTGTAAGCAGCAATGTTCACGCCCCCAGCAAAAGGATTTGGTTCATAATCTGTAAAATAGGCATTCTTTGCATTACCAATGACACTTAGGCTTGCTGTCTCATCAACGTGTGATGCAAAATTAAGCAGATAATCAACATTATTGTCCTTTCCTATTGCTTTGATTGCTTGTTTCAAGAACACCAATTCCCACGGCTTTGTCCCGGAAACTACTATCTGCATATCACGCATAAGAAGTTGGTTAATGCTATCCTTATCTAAAACGCCCAAATCAAATACATAAAAATCGTATTTATCTGCAATTATTCTTGCCATTTCAAAGCCCGTGTAGAATAGGTTAATCCCCATATATTGCATCATGCATTTTTTGTCATTAAAAGAGATTTGGGGGATATACTCACGCATTGATATGATATCGTTGTATTGGTGCGCTTCAACATAGCAAACTTTAAAGCCAATGTCCTTTAAAAATTTAACTATCTGCAATGCACTGTGAGTTGCACCTACATGACTTTGTGTGCCGCAAATTCCAATGCTTATATAGTTTTTAGCTTCGCGAAATGCTTTGTTTGCAAGGATTTTCTCTTCTACATTGGATGGTTTAGCCTGTGTTGACGATTCAACTTTACTACTAATAAGTGCAGCAATATTTGCTGTTTCTTCTGCTGGCTGCGGTTTTGGTGATAATATTTCTTTCGCTTCGGCTTCTGTCTTGCCTACAAGGATGCATTTCTCTATTTCTGTTT